>JACCEA010461970.1_pt1 | contig 60112 bp, 41 predicted proteins | sample 7449851 | NCBI WGS metagenome assembly JACCEA01 (sample SAMN15323453, study PRJNA562643) | freshwater metagenome | isolation source: river surface water | place: USA:Blue River Watershed | collected 2017-08-18 | reverse complement strand
GCATCAACTGTTTTAGTTGAACCATTGAAAATATCAATCAAACGCTGATAAGTACAATATTGGAACTGTTCCCTTGCTTTTTTGTTCACGTGTGGTGAACGCAAAACAGTGAAAATTTTCTTACGGGTTGGTAGAGGCACCGGTCCACTAACTACGACTCCTGTGGTGCGTACCGCTTTCACTATCTTCTCTGCAGATTTATCTAACAGATTATGATCGAAAGACTTTAATTTGATTCTTATCTTTTGGCTTACCATTATTTTATCAATTAAGCTTGCGCTTTAACTTTCTTTAATACTTCCTCAGCTATGTTTCTAGGTGTTTCAGCATAATGACTGAATTCCATTGTGCTGTTTGCACGACCAGATGTGATTGTACGTAAGGTTGTTACATAACCAAACATCTCGCTCAAAGGAACTTTAGCTTTTACAACTTGGGCACCTGCACGCTCATCGATACCTTCCATTTGGCCACGACGACGATTCAAATCACCCATTACATCACCAGTATTTTCAGCTGGCGTTACAACTTCCAATTTCATGATTGGCTCAAGCAATACAGGTCCGCAACTTCTCGACGCGTCTCTGAAACCTGATTTTGCTGCAATTTCAAACGACAATGAATCTGAGTCAACTGCGTGGAATGAACCATCAAACAATCTCACTTTGATTCTGTCAATTGGATAACCAGCCAAACAACCATTCACCATAGCAGCTTTGAAACCTTTTTCAACCGCTGGAATAAATTCTCTAGGAATTGATCCACCCACGATATCATTTACAAACTGTAAACCTTCACCAACGAACGATTCGTCAGCTGGTCCAAGTTCAAACTGAATGTCTGCAAATTTACCACGACCACCTGTTTGTTTTTTGTATGTTTCACGATGCGTGTAAGTTTTGGTCAAAGCTTCTTTGTATGCTACCTGAGGAGCACCTTGGTTACATTCTACCTTAAATTCACGCTTCAAACGATCTACGATGATGTCCAAATGCAATTCACCCATACCTGAGATTACTGTTTGACCAGTTTCTTGATCTGTATGAACTTTGAATGTTGGATCCTCTTCAGCCAATTTAGCCAAGGCCATACCCAACTTGTCCATATCAGCTTGTGTTTTAGGTTCAACCGCCAATCCAATAACGGGATCAGGGAAAACCATTGATTCAAGCACGATAGGAGCATTTTCAACTACCAATGTATCACCAGTTCTAATATCTTTAAATCCTACTGCAGCGCCAATATCACCAGCTCCCAAATAATCAATTGGGTTTTGTTTGTTTGCATGCATTTGGAAGATACGAGAGATACGCTCTTTGTTACCAGTTCTCATGTTCAAAACATAAGATCCAGCATCCAATTTACCTGAATAAGCTCTCAAGAAACACAAACGTCCAACATATGGATCAGTTGCAATTTTGAATGCAAGAGCACAGAATGGCTCGTTGTAATCAGGCTTACGCACTTCTTCTTTTTCAGTTTTAGGATTGATACCTTTTGCACCACCTTTATCGATAGGACTTGGCAACAATTCCATTACCATATCCAACATGGTTTGAACACCTTTATTCTTGAAAGATGAACCACACATCATTGGAACAATTTTCATGTCGATAACAGCCGGACGAAGTGCAGCCAAGATTTCAGCTTCAGTGATTGACGCTGGATCTTCGAAGAATTTCTCCATTAGTTTATCGTCGTATTCCGATACAGCTTCTAACAACTGCTCTCTCCAATAAGTTGCTTCTTCCAACATATCTGCTGGAATATCAACAACTTCATAGGTCATTCCTTGATCGTGCTCATTCCAAATCATACCACGGAAGTTGATCAAATCAACTGCACCCTTAAATTGGTCTTCTGCACCAATTGGTAATTGCAATGGAACTGCATGAGAACCCAACATGGTTTTAACTTGCTTAACAACGTTAAGGAAGTCGGCACCAGAGCGGTCCATTTTATTTACAAAACCGATACGAGCAACGTTGTAATTATTTGCAAGGCGCCAGTTTGTTTCAGACTGAGGTTCAACACCATCAACAGAACTGAACAAGAACACCAATCCATCTAATACACGCAAAGAACGGTTTACCTCAACGGTAAAATCCACGTGACCAGGGGTATCGATAATGTTAATGTGATAATTTTGATCTCTATATTTCCAGAATACAGTTGTAGCAGCTGATGTAATTGTGATACCTCTTTCTTGTTCTTGAGCCATCCAATCCATCGTAGCTGCACCATCGTGTACTTCACCAATTTTGTGATTTACACCTGCATAATACAATATACGTTCAGTGGTAGTTGTTTTACCAGCATCAATATGAGCTGCAATACCAATGTTTCTCGTTAAATTTAAATCGCGTGCCATTTTTTATTTACTATCTTACGCTCTGAAATGTGAGAATGCTTTATTCGCTTCAGCCATTTTATGGGTATCTTCTTTTTTCTTTACAGAAGCACCTTCATTTTTAGCAGCAGCTACGATTTCACCCGCCAATTTCTCAGCCATCGATTTTTCATTTCTTTTTCTTGCATATCCAATCATCCACTTCATTCCCATTGCGATTTTTCTTCTTTGTGGAACCTCTGTTGGAATTTGGAACGTAGAACCACCTACACGGCGAGCTTTTACCTCTACCGCAGGCATTACATTATTTAAAGCCTTTTTCCAAGACTCAATACCTGGTTCTTCTGTAAGTTTTCTTTCTACAATCTCAATTGCATCGTAGAAAATGTTCAATGCAACTGATTTTTTACCATCATACATCATGCCGTTTACAAAACGGGTAACCAAAATTTCATTGAATTTTGGATCTGGCAACAATATGCGTTTTTTAGCGCGCGACTTTCTCATGTCCTTTAATAATCAATTATTTTTTCTTAGGCTTTTTGGTTCCGTACTTACTACGACGTTGATTTCTTCCTTCAACACCGGCAGTATCTAAAGCTCCTCTAACAATGTGGTAACGCACACCAGGTAAGTCCTTTACCCTGCCGCCACGTACCAAAACGATACTGTGTTCTTGCAAGTTATGTCCTTCTCCTGGAATGTAGGCATTCACCTCTTTTCCATTTGTCAAACGAACACGTGCTACCTTACGTAAAGCCGAATTCGGCTTCTTAGGTGTTGTTGTATATACACGAGTACAAACTCCTCTACGCTGTGGACAAGAATCTAGTGCTGGAGACTTACTCTTAACCGTAATCTCAGTACGACCCTTTCTAATTAACTGTTGAATAGTAGGCATATTTTTTCCCAAAAAGGACGGCAAAATTAAGAGTTTTATTTGGTAAAATCAACACCTTATGAAAAAAAATGCAAAAAAAATTAATTATCCATGTCAGTCCCCACCCCCACTACATCACATGACCTCCGAACTCATCCCCAAAACAGGAGAATTTTATTATGTTACTCACAATTCTGTCGACTTTTTTCCGACTGTCGTAAAAATTCAACGCTTCAAAATACAACCATCTCAACTTTTTTGACGTCTTTTGCCTGAGTATCCGAACATTATCATGATATACCAGTCATACACCAAATATCCTATTTCAATGATTCACTATCTTTTGTCGAAGATTCAATTTTTAAGCGTACTGATTGTTCTTGCAATTCCTTCATCCGTTTATTCTCAACAAAACAGCGGATCCCCCACTCCATTGTCCCTCAAAAATAAAAAAACCGGACCAATACCATACTTCGAAAGTAAATCTTTCAATTATGGCGATTTGGATGAAGACATGAAATATGCAGTTCACCGTTTTGAGTTCACGAATATAGGAGATCAGAATTTATTCATCGGAAATGTGATTTCGTCTTGTGGTTGCACCACTCCCAATTGGACGAGAGACTCTATTCCTCCCGGGGGCAAAGGGTTCATTGAAACCAAATACGAAACAATTAACAGGCTCGGAAAATTCAAAAAGACAGTAACAGTGTATACAAATGCACCAACGGCATCAATCATCTTTTTAGATATTGAGGGAAATGTGATTAAACCTCAGACCACTATTATCGGAGCACCATTGCCACAGACTGTTGGCGGCTTGTTTTTCGATAAAGGGAGCGTTGTATTTGAACCATTATTCGACAATAAGGTAGACACACAATATATAAAATTGCACAATACAACGTTGTATACCACCAATTTCACGCCGTTAAATCCAGATGATTATCCGAAATACATTCAAATTTTAAATTTCCCTACCACACTAGAGCCAAATGAATTTGCGAAGATAAAAGTGATTATAGACGGGAAAAAAGCTCCTGGATATGGATTTGGGGCATTTCAAATTCCGGTTTTATCAGACAACGTTGTTACACCGGCAATGGGTTTAAATGTTACCTACACACGAAAGCAATATTTCCCAAAATACAGTGCGAAACAATTGGCTCAGCAACCAAAGTTGGAAATTAAAAACCCGATGCATGATTTTGGTCCACAGATCTCTGGAGACTACTTATACTGCAATTACGAGTTTAAAAATACTGGTAAAAAAGAATTGGAGATCAAGCAAATTTCAGCTGATTGTCCGTGTTTCAAATTAAAATTTCCGAAGATGAAAATTGCGCCTGGAGAGACTGTAGTTGTTCAGGGAATTTTTGATACAGTTACAAAAAATGGCGCAAAAACAATTGGTTGCGAAATCATTAGCAATGATCCATCGTCGCCTTCGAAATGGGTCTATGTAAAAGCGCAATTCCAAGAAAAATTCAAAAGCTGCCCAACATGTCATTGAGTTTAGAGTTGAAAGTTTAGAGTTTAGAGTTTGTCGTTTGTTGATACCCAAATGACCCTAAACCCTAAACCTTCAACATTAAATAAAAAATGGCTCCTTTCGGAGCCATTTTTTATTGTAAGTTGTGATAAACGTTTTGGACATCATCGTCGCCTTCCAGGCGCTCAATTAAATCTAAGACCTCTTTTGCTTGATCTTCACTCAAATCAACGTATGTTGAAGGAATATACTGCAATTCCGCATTTGAAACTTCAATGTTCATGTCTTCCAATGCTTTTTGCATCATACCGAAATCAGTGAATGAAGTGTAAACATAAACCACCTCATCATCAATTGCCATATCTTCGATTCCGAAATCGATTAATTCAAATTCGAATTCCTCGATATCGCGACTTCCCAATTTCGATTTTTCAATTTTGAAAACCCCTTTTCTAGAAAAGACAAAATCTAAGGATCCAGTTTTACCCATAGTTCCACCACCTTTGTTAAAGTGCATGCGAATATTGGCAACGGTTCTGGTTGTATTGTCAGTTGCGGTTTCTACCAAGATAGCCACAGCATGAGGGCCATAACCCTCATAACGTACCTCTTCGTAGTTGCCTTCATTTTTGCTGGTTGCTCTTTTGATAGCAGCTTCCACCCTATCTTTAGGCATGTTCACGCTTTTGGCATTTTGCATTGCCAAACGCAAGCGTGGATTATTGTCTGGGTTATCGCCAGATTGTTTTACCGCAATTGCAATCTCTTTTCCAAGCTTCGTAAATTGTTTCGCCATTCTGTCGAATCTGGCGAACATTTTGTGCTTTCTTTTCTCGAAAATACGTCCCATAAAGCTGCAAAAATAAGAAAAATAAACGTTTATTTAAAACTTGTATGAAAGCGTACAGTTGATACTTCTGCCTCCCGCGGTAACACCAGATGCAAAATAACGATATCTTAAATCCAATAGATTCTCCAACGCTACTTGTACACTCGCACCACTAGAATGGTTATAGCCAGCTCTCACATTATAAATCTGCCAAGCAGGATTACCATTTACAGGATTTTTATCGGCGTTATCTTCACCACTGTTAGAATAATCCCTAGCCTCTTTTCTTCCATTGAACAACAACTGAGCCTCAACAAACCAATTGCGCTCATTATAACGCAATGAAACTTGGCCGTAAGTTGGAGGAATATGGTCTAATGGCATTGATATGCTGTCTTTCCCTTTTCTAAATAAACCTTGAGTTGTTGTTAAAGAAGCATTCGCCCAAAAGTTTTTATACAATCTTGCTTTTACATTGAAGTATGCGCCTGTTATTTCAGCAAAAGCCACATTCGTAACTTGGTAAATTGGAGTGTTTACACCATCATAAACCATAGAGTCTTCACCATTTAAACTTCCCTTTTGATCCAACAACAAGTTTGAAACATTTGAATGAAAAACTCCCGTTTCAAACAAAAATTTGTTCGGCAAAGTGTAAGCCAATCCCAAGTCTGTGGTGATGCTGACCTCAGGAAGTAAATTGTTATTTGGAACCAACAATTTTACTCCTTTTTTGGAATCAAAGACTTTTGTCATATCATCCACGTTAGGATTTCTAAAGGCTTGATTAAAAGAACCTTTAATCATCAAACTTTCGGAGATCAATTGAGTAATTCCCAAATCAAAACTCGGTGCAATATTTGAAAATGTAATTTGTGAATAAGGCAATTTCCAAGGATTTGCTTTAGAGAAATTTGCTTCTAAATCATAACCTGTTAAACGGAATCCTCCTTGTACAACCGTGCCCGTTTTCACAAAATTATAAATACCTTGCACAAAAGCACTCCAACTTTTGGTTGTTGCACCAGAATCAGAATACCTTGCTTTGGTTACACTTTCTGTTCCGTCTGTAATTTTTCTGTTCACGCCTTTGCTTTGAACATCATTGGTTACATATTCTACACCTGAGTTTACAGTAAAATTCCCAAAAACGTCATGTCGGTCAAAATTGATGGTATTCATTGTCACTTTATCTAACTGTGTTCTTTCAGTGCTTGAACCAAAATTTCTGGTAACCCTACCAACTTCCGATTTTTGCTGAGCTATTGAGAAACGATTGGAGTGTAAATCGCTGCCAAATTTGAGTTGGTATGACAAATAATCACGATTTTGAGGAGCATAATCCCAACGAGCATAAGTAAATAATCCATTTTTGTTTTCGTTGATACGGTCATAACGCGGCACCAAATCGCTGCTCGATTTTTGAAAGTTCAAAGTATGCAAGAACATTCCCGTTTTTGCGGTTAATTTTCCAAACAAATCCAATTGCTTGTATCCAGTACCTTTTTGCACAAGAGGATCATCATTGTTCACAGCGGTATCTTTGTTGTTGATCCTTGTTACATATTTGGGCATGAGTCCAAAATTTGCATCCATAGCATCGTAACTGTTATTCCCCATTTTTAGATCTCCAAAATCACTTTGAGTAGCATTCAAAATGAGTCCAATTTTTGGCAATTGAACTTGAATCCCTCCATTTAAAACCAATCCAGAGTTTGCACTTAAATAACGAACATTTGCGTATGGACTAATTTTCTTTTTACCTAAAGTTGCTTCTTTGGTTTTGAAGTAAAGTACCCCACCCAATGCATCTGAACCAAATAAGGTAGAACCAGAACCAAAATTAACTTCCATTTTATCTAAAATAAAAGGATCAATGGTGATGATATCTTGAAGGTGACCAGCACGATAAGTTGCATTATTCATGCGAACGCCATCTACGACCATCAATACGCGGCTTGCCTCAAATCCTCTTAAAACCGGACTACTACCGCCCATTTGACTTTTCTGGACAAAAACCTTACCACTTTGAATCAAGGCATCACCAAGCGTAGCTGGTTGTAATTCCATCAATTTCTTCGAGCTCAACACCTCAATTTGACGGGGTGAATCCTTACGTTTTTGTTCAAATCTTTGAGCCGAAACTAACACTTCATCGAATGATTCTACTTCACTCGTATCTTTATTTTGCGCCAACACAGGCGTATACATCAAGGTTATCAACCCCAATGCAATCATTGCTTTTTTTATCATTTCTTAATTTATTTTTGAGGGATTTTTTACTGGTAAAATCCATAAACCACATAGCATAACACACATCATTTGATGTGTATTTCACAAAGCCAACAATCACTGTCGATTATCGATTATCAATAAATAAAACTAAGACAAATGCCGAGGCGGTTGAACCGGAAGAGAAGCAAATCCAGGGTGTTCTTTCACGCAATAATTGTCAACAAAATGACCAATAAAATAGCGCTTGAATTTAAAGTCATTCACTGATTCACAGAACATGTGAATTTTCAAGAGTGATTTTTTTGATTTTGAAGGATGATTGCCATTCGACTTACAATTTTCAGCCAATTGAATTTCCAATTGCTTTTCTAATGTATCGTTGTAAGCAGTGATAAAGTACCCACGGTTTGTTCTTTTTACTGCAATGACGTCGTATTTATTTCCACCTAGTTTAAATTCATCTCCAGGTTTTTGTCCCTCATAATCTTGATGTGATAAAAAAACCACTTCTGTTTTTGACAAATCGAACTGACTTTTTCTGAAAGCTTGTTTGAAGGCGTGCCTTTGTATTTTTATTCCCACAATTTCTACAATCATTGCTGTTGGATAAACAGCAGCAAGGAGTATACAACATATGGCAATAATTGTGCGTTTCATTTACAACTGCGCGAATATAATTGAAAACTGAAGTACCTTGTTAAAAAACGTAATTGTTGCAAATATTTTACATATTATAATTTGCACATTTTGCAAAATAGAGCAAACAAATTGAAGAGTTAATGACGCAATTGAGACCTACCCACTTTCTTGGCTTTACTGATTGCGGACTTAAAATACGGAGTTACATATGGAAGAATTTCATTCAATGAAAGTGTAATTTCAGGAGCACCTACAGCGTAAGGTGTAATTTCATAGGGGTTATAATAAAGAAACATACCTGAGTTTCCGAGATGGAAATTTTCAGGAATGGGAAATTCATCTGGCTTCACATCGGCATTGAACAACGCATCTAACCCGTATGTCTTTTTAAAATGTACATAAATTAGTTTCCTGAAACTCTTTTCAAATTTTTTATCAATAACCTGGGTTAAATTTAAAATTTCACCTGAATACAAATCAAAAACCTTCACCAAACTGAAATAGTTTGGGTGAGCGCCACCTGCAAATTCATTTGTTCCGATGTTGATGCCGATAAATTTATCAAATGTATCCAAAACTGAAATCTCAGTGGCCAATTCTATCATCCCATTAACCGCAGCGGTGTCTGCAATCGAATTGCAGTATTGTTGAGGACTGTTAAATTTCGATTCACCATAAATGAAGCTCAACTCTTTTAGCTGTTCACTGATTCTGGTAATAATTGGTTGATCATCACCAAGAATTTCAAGATCAACAAAACTAACACTCGAACAAACTGTGTCGCCCCAATAATCGATTGATGCATTTTTTTTTCGCAAATTTGCAAATTCACAATTAAGTCTTTGATAAGGTTTTTGTACAAAGGTAAGTCCCTGATAAGTTATATGTTGTAGCGACACAATTGAAGTCTCAGGTTCAGAAAATTGAGCGTTTGAGTACCCAAAAATACCGAATGATAAAATTGCAAAAAAATGTTTCATAAATGTATATGTCAAAGGTCGTACAAAACTCGTTCCTTTTTTTAACTTGAAACAAATTATCGATAAAATGTAAAATAAGCCACATCAGCAGCTCAAACAGGTAGTTAAGGTGGATGATTATATGAAAAACAGCTGTAAAATTTTACTACCTTTGCATCCATGAATGCTGTTTACGTAATCGATATAGTGAGAACACCCGTTGGCAAATTTGGAGGGTCATTGGCAAGTATTAGACCCGATGATTTGGCTGCAACGGTAATAAAAGCGCTGATTGAAAGAAATCCAACCATCGATTTAAATGAAATTGACGAGGTTATTTTGGGTGCAGCCAATCAAGCTGGTGAAGACAATCGAAACGTAGCCAGAATGGCAAGTTTACTTGCAGGTGTTCCAATGAGCGTTCCGGGATATACCGTGAACCGTTTGTGTGCATCAGGATTGCAGAGCATGATGAACGGGTACATGGCCATTAAAAGCGGTGAAGCTCATTTGATTTTAGCAGGAGGTACTGAAAGCATGACCCGAGCACCATTTGTAATGGCAAAAGCAGAATCAGCATTCTCTAGAACTCCTGAAATTTACGACACCACTATTGGATGGCGTTTCACAAATAAAGCGCTTTCAAAGCTACATCATCCATATTCAATGGGTGAAACAGCTGAAAATGTTGCAGAAAAATATCAAATTACAAGAGATAGACAAGATGAGTTCGCTTATCAATCACAGTTAAAATGGCAACACGCCCAAGAGCATTTGTTGTTTGAAAATGAAATCATCCCTGTGAATATCCCTCAGAAAAAAGGAGAATATAAATCGTTCAGTATAGATGAACATCCAAGACTCAGTACGGTTGATGTTTTGGCGGGATTGAAGCCTGCTTTTAAAGAAAACGGAACAGTAACGGCGGGAAATTCTTCAGGCATCAATGATGGCGCAGCTTGTTGTATTTTGGCGAGTGAAGAAATGGTTAAAAAATTCAATTTAAAGCCAATGGCGAGAATTGTGAGTATCGGAGCAGCAGGTGTTGATCCGGCTATTATGGGAATAGGTCCAGTTCCAGCAACTCAAAAAGCATTACATAAAGCGGGATTGTCTGTAAATGACATCGATGTTTTTGAATTGAATGAAGCTTTTGCTGCGCAAGTATTGGCTAGCGCTGACCTCTTGAATGTAGATCTTTCGAAAGTGAATTTGAATGGTGGAAGTATTGCCATTGGACATCCTTTGGGTGCCTCAGGGACAAGAATTTCGGCAACTTTACTTCATCACATGGCCAAACATTCGAATAAAAAATACGGACTCGCGACGATGTGTATTGGTGTTGGTCAAGGTTGCGCCATCATTTACGAAAACCTCGCATAATCCATGCGTTACCGTTTAAAACTCGCATACGACGGTACCTCATACCATGGTTGGCAAATTCAACCCAATGGAATTTCCGTACAGGAAGTGATCCAATCTAAACTTTCTCAAATTTGCAATACCCCCGTCGAAATTATGGGATGCGGTCGCACCGACAAAGGTGTACACGCTAGTGATTTTTACGCTCATTTTGATTTTGAGGGACAGATCCCTGACGCCATTGTTTATAAGTTAAATGCCATGCTTCCCCCCGACATTGTCATTGAAGCCTGCGAAACAGTTGCCGATGATTTCCATGTGAGATTCGATGCAACCCTCAGAGAATATCAATACTATATTGATTTAAAACGCAATCCTTTTACAAAACAATATGCTTGGTATTTCCCTACTCCACTCGATTTGAACTTAATGAAATTTGCAGCAGAAAAACTATTGGGGACACATGATTTCAGAGCATTTTGCAAAGGATTACCACCTGCCGACAATTATCGCTGCACAATTTTTGATGCCGCGTGGACTGCAAAAAATAATCAAATTATTTTTCGCATTTCTGCAAATAGATTTCTCAGAAATATGGTAAGGGCCATTGTGGGCACAAGCATCCTAGTAGGAACGAGCAAAATTAGCCTCGAAGACTTTGAAACAATCCTATCCACTGGAACCCGCGCCGACGCAGGAAACTCAGTACCAGCACATGGCTTATTTTTAACCAAAGTGCTTTATCCAGAACCTTAACGGTCTATTTTTCTTAAAAATTTATCGACAGTTCTCTCTGTTGTTTGGATGATATAATAGTCTTTTGCTTTAATTTTTTCAGCATTGTTGACCAATATTTCCGTGAGTTTTGGGTCTGAAGCGTAAATAGAACATTTATTTTTAGAGATATTGAAAAACACATAATCATCCCCATAATTCAAATAAACATACATGTTCTCTCCTGCTCGCTTTGATTCGAGCAACATCACGGCCTTCATTTCTTTGTTCACAGGTTCTCCTGCAATACTTGCAACTATTACATTGTCGTTACAATACATTCCCCTCATTTTATTGTCCCACCTAAAAGTAGCATCCGATAAAATGAGTTTATATTTGGCTTCCGCTTTTCCTTCAAGTTTATTATTTTTTTCTATTCCCTGAACGATGTTACGGTAAACTTTCGGATCGGCAACCATTTCTCCGAGGGCGTCTTTAAAGAAGTCCGTATTTAAATCGGCTGTTCCGGGTTCTTCGGGATCTGCAACTTTGGAAAGCAAATATTTCGTAAATTCATCTGGTAATGGAAAATCTAACATCATCGCGAGATTAAAACTAAAAGAACTGTCGCCAGGTTTCAAATCAGCGTGACCTGCATTTTTAAATTTTATGTGTTCAGATTCTAATCCGAAGTCCATTGGTCCCTCAGCATGAATGCTGTGATCTTTTTCATTGAATTGAATGAAACTACCTTTTGTTCCTCCATTTCTTAGTTTGTCTTCTGATCCAATCATGAAGCTCTCTTTTTCATGATCGAAATACATAATACCCGTATCATTCGACACATCATTGTCGCTGTATCTCCTACGAGCAGAAAACATCAATGGGTACACATGCGATGAGTCATTTGCAATAAACAAACCAACGAACTGTTTGGTATTTAGTTTGTCGCGAGGGTTGGATAAAGGAATCACTACATCTTTGGGATCGACGTAATTTTTAAATTGTAACCAAGCAGATGGCAGAACATTGGTAAAAGTATGCAATGGTTTTACATAACCAGAGAATTTAATCAATTGCTCATCACTTTCAATTTGTGCTATCCCTTTATAACCAATCTTTTTGTCCAACGTAAATCCTTTTTCCTCCTCAATTTTACCAATTCCTTCGATGTGTTTCGCTTTATTTACAATGACACTATCGAGTAAAAATTCTTGTCGTTTCGCCAATTTGTCGACGTACTGATAAAATCCAGAACCGCGGACTCTATTCCTACCATGTATTTTAATTTTTAATCGGTAAATTTCATGGAATTTGTCATCTCTATTGGCAATAAGTTTTGTACTATCGAGTTCATCCATGTTCGCATTTTCGCGAATTGTAACTTTACCATCCTTCAAGAACAAGCGTGAATCCGCAATATCAATATAAGGAATGCGTTCGGCTTTAAGCGTATAATCCTTCAAACTATATACAGCTTTGGGAGATTCAAACTTTAAAGAATCTTGCGTAACATTGGTGCTCAAGAATTCCGGAGTAATACCACCCATCCCTGCACCAACGCGGGCTTCAATGGTTTGTCCATCCATATCCCATTTATAGTCGCTAAGGTTGGTTTGATATCGATTGAAAGGGAAATTTGTAATTTGTCCGGTTTCATTGGTTGCAAATTCGCCGATTCGTTTTGAGAAATCCATGGTACCGTGAATATTCTTTGAATTGAAGGCAATTTTTGTCGAGTCAGCAGTAAAAATTGTTAGTTCACCTACCTCGGCTTTGGCTTTTTTAGGCGCAAACACCATTTCTTTACTTTTAAATGTTGCGAGATCCCATTTCAACAACCCATCTCCAATTACTTTTGAGGGACTTTGGGTGATCATTCCCTCAAAGTCGTACCCAAAATTGAACATTTTAATTGGTGTTTTACCTTGGGTAATGGCGAATTTATCATCATACGGCAGCCAATTCAAAGTTGCGTTAACTGCATGTATTTCCGGATATTTGGCATTTTCTAATAAATCATATGATTTAATCTCACCTTTGGCTTGTTTCGGAAGGAGTAAGATTTTATCAAATTTGGTGACACTGGTTTCATAATTAATTTCGCCAGTTTCACCGTAAAAACCCATTTCGCTCAGGTTCATTGTCATATCTCCTCTGCCCTTTCCGCGATACATTGGGTAGGCGCCCGGAGTGTGCTTCACAAAACCCAAAGAATAATCAGGTTGAATATATGCATAATGTCTAAAATCAGGAAAAATTCCATCTGAATAAAACATACCATCAAAGCGCAAACCTTGAATCGTAAAATTGTCTAAGCTATCAATGGTAAATGGATCAACTACAAATTTGAAAACATCGCCTTTGTATTGACCGCCATGAATACTGGGTTTGTCATATAGGATATCGCTTCCTTTATTCGATGTAAAAATTGGATACTCTGGATAATTGATATTTCCCGACTTATTATTTGGTTTATCGATGTACAATGTCCCTCCAATATTTCTTAAAACAGACTTGATTGGAATCAATCTTTGCCCTGATTCATCGGGGAAGAACATTTGCATGGAATCAATATTTGCGAAATCAATTTGAAAGCGGGAATAGTTGAAGTTGAAACGCTGCCCATAAAAATCGAATCGGCCTGCACGCACCATACCACCAAATCTCAAATTTCTGTCGTTGGTTAAAACCACTGTTTGATCAAATGGCTTAACACTTACGTTTTGGGAATCGGAAAAAAAACAACTTCTAACGCCTTCAATCGTCATTTCTTGGCTTAACAAATTCAATGTGGCATTGGGCTTTGCTGCGATCACCGAATTCAAGCGGATCACATCATAATCGACAGCTTTTTTATGCATCAAATTGTATTTAAACACTTTGCGATTGATGGTAATGGAATCATTTTTAAAATTATAATTTACAAAACCGTCATCATGAAGGGCAATGAACAAATGTTTTGCGTTGTTAGGTTCTAACTTCCAATAAGCACAATAATCGTCTAAGGTAAATTTAGAACGCGTTTTGAAATCAATTGATTTTTTTGCCGCTGCACGTCTATCTGTGAGCTCTTTAAGTTTTGCCTGAAGCATTAGTTTATCGGCATTTTTATTGGCATAAAGGGCTTTGATTTCTTTTTCTAATCGATCTGAAACTGGATCTGGAGCGAGTCGGTTATAGTAAGCATACAATTGTTCCAACGGATTATATTTCAGTGGACCTTGCCACTTTTCATAAATCATGTTTCGGAAGAAATCATTCGATTCAAACTTCACCGCTTTGTCGTCGTTGAGATTGTCAAAATCAACAAATGGCTCATCAATTTTCCACTTTAATTGCTCTACATCAATGCTCATGTTGTGATAATCATCAGCAAAAGAGCCCCTCATCAATCCATCGTCGCCACGGGTTACAATCAATCGATTTTCTTTAAAAATGAATTTGACCGTAGTTGCAGGATGACTGATTGTTTTACCGCTGTCGAGGAACATTGTAAATTCTATGTTCGATGAAGAAGCAACTCCATTTGCAATTCGAAATCCATTACTTTTCAGTGTAACTCTTTTCTTTCCTTTGTAAAAAATGTCGATAAAGGAAGGCTTATTGTCAACAGTAGAAGTATTGATTACACCGCCATTCATTGAGAATCCGCCTCTAAAAAAAGATTCTGAGCCAACAATTCCTCTCACCAATAGATTATTTTTGAAGGAAGTAAACTTTGGATAACCTCCAGTTTTGATTGTATTTGAATCGAGCGAAAACATGAGTTTATCTGAAAATTTACCCATGATTGGTTCTTTGAAATACTTTGGATACAAGAGACTCACCGTATCAATTTCATATTGAGCCTTGTTAAAATTGATCGAATATTTTTTAAAATTAATTTGTGTTTTATCCTCGGGAATTGCTCTCGAAAAATCCGTACTTCCATACAAACCAACCCACTCAGACGTCCCAGGAAAATAAATACCTTTTGTTTTTGAGATTACAATTTTATCGCTCAATGATTTACATGTAAGGGTAATTTCACCAAATTCAAGCGCAACTTTTCCTTTTACTAATTTAAGGTCATAGTTATTGGAATCTACAAACCAACGTTTGTTTTCATTGATAAATAAGGTTTTGGTAGCGAACAATTGCTCTGTGGTTTTTAAAAACTCCAAATAATCTTCACTTGAGTTGGATAAAATTGTTCTCGCAACAGTTTGCCATTGCGCCAAAGTTTTATCAGGCATTTTCTTTTCCAAAAAACGGGTAATGGCACCATAAAAAAGTTTAAAGTATGGTAAAACAGGCATTTGGTTCGACAACATGTCGTTTGATACCTGCATCATGAATTTCTGTTGCGTTGGATTGAATTTTCCATTCAACCAGTTCTCTTTGAAGATGGCAAAATCTCTCAATGTTTCTTTATCATCAACCCCTTTAAATAGGCCTTCCAATTCTTGCATGAAAATAGTTGGATCGGCATTAAAGCTTCGAATCTGTGAAAACAGACTTGATGTTTGAACAAAACAAAAAATGAGGATTAAATTTTTTAACCAACGCATAGAGGACTCAAAAGAGAAACGTAAAAATACTAAAAAGTATTGTAAAGAAACGCAATTATTTAATTGCTTTGATGATATCGATAAAATCTCTTGCTTTCAAAGCAGCACCACCAATTAATCCTCCGTCGATATTTTCACGCGAAAACAACTCAACAGCGTTGTCGGGTTTTACGCTTCCTCCATATAAAATCGATGTATTTTGAGCAGTTTCCTCACCAAATTTCTCTAAAATCAAAGATCGAATGTATGCATGAATTTCCTCAGCTTGATCTGAACTTGCCGTTAATCCAGTTCCAATAGCCCAAACCGGTTCATACGCAATTACGATTGATTCCATTTCTTTGTTCGACAAATGAAACAATCCCTCAGAAATTTGCGATTTGATCACTTCAAAAAAGATATTTGATTCTCTTTCTTCTTTGGTTTCACCTACGCAAAAAAGAACAGTCAGTCCTTGTTTAACAGCTGCACTGGCTTTTTTAGCTAACATTTCATTGGTTTCATTGAAGTATTGACGACGTTCACTGTGACCAATTATGACGTGAGATACCCCAGCGGACTTCAACATTGAAGCCGATAATTCACCGGTAAATGCACCACTATCTTCGAAATGACAATTTTGAGCACCCAATTTTACAGTACTTCCATCCAATAATTTGGAAGCTGAAGCCAAAATCAAAGAGGTAGGACAAATAATTATCTCTGCTTTGTTGGTATTTTCATCTCTTACAATTCCACGAATCTCGGTGATTAATGCTTGACTTTCTGTCAAGTTCTTGTTCATCTTCCAGTTACCTGCAACAATGTTCTTTCTCATTGCCACAAAAATAGTCAAACTATTTTAATCCAACAATTCATTCACCCACGACATCGCAAGATTGAACTGTTCTTCCTGCGTTAAATCTGAATTATCGAGCTCGTGGTATGTATTGTTCATTGTAAGGGGACTATCATCTCGGCTCGAGTCAATTCGGTCTCGATTGATCAAGTTTTGTTTTACCTCTTCGAAATCAACTTGTTTCCCCGCTGCCAACATTTCTTTATAACGGCGCTGTGCGCGAACTTCAGTAGTGGCTGTCATGAAAATCTTCAATTCTGCATCCGGAAAAACCACGGTTCCAATGTCCCTCCCATCCATCACAACACCTTTATTCATGCCAATGGACTGTTGCATTTCAACCAATTTTTTACGAACAGCCGAAATTTTTGCAACCTCACTTACTTTGGAAGCAACCGACAATTCTCTTATTTCGGATTCTACATTGACACCATTCAAATAAATTTCAAAACGGTCAATTTTATCAGATTGTTTGAAGTTTAATTCTATTTGATTTAAACACGCTATTACTTCATGCTCATTTGTTACATCAACTTGATTTTGAATCAAATACAAGGTTACTGCCCGATACATTGCACCGCTATCAATAAAGATATAAGACAATTTTTTCGCAAGGGCTTTTGCCAAAGTACCTTTCCCACAACTGCTGTAACCGTCAATGGCAATGTTAATTTTATGATTCATTTATCTAAAAAAAGTTGGAATTAATGAAAGTGAAAACATGTTGGAAGTAAATCCGGGAAAATAGGATGCACTACCGTATGTAATGTGATAATTCAGTGTTTTAATTCGGAATCCCCAGCTAAATCCTGCCGATCCTTTACCTACCTCAGGAGCGAGTTCATATCTTCTTTGGTCATTATATCCACCAAGAATTGAAAAATGTTTACCCAAAATAAGTTCAACTCCCAAATTCATGTGCCTCAGAATTTTTTCACCAAAGTTTGCTTCTTGCGAAACTACTTCATTACCATTTAAATCAATTTGCCCACTTGATAGATATTGGTTGTAAGTGATATCAAATTTTTGAAGATTGTGCAGCGCCAAATGAAATCTTACAGGCATGTGCGCTGGTTTGTAGGCCATTCCCAATTGAATATTGAAAGGCAGAGGTTCTCTTTCCGCGTTTCGGTAGGCGTTGCTCATAAAACCAATATTTTTAAGTACGAAACCTGCCTGAAAAAGGGTATCTTTAGATGAATAATGTAATCCAAGATTGGTAAAAAAGCCGTTTGATACATATGATTCCAATACAGAATACACAAATCCCAGATGCGCTCCAAAATTCACACGGGGTAAAATTTCCCTTGAATAACCGAGTGTACCTTTTGTTTCATTGGCAGAAATGGTGCCCATTGGGTTCATTCCAGCATCAAATGCCTTCATACTTCCATAATCCAAATATTGTGCATGAATTGAAAAATTGTGGACGCCCTTCGACCATCCAAATCCAGCCCCTCCATTGGTAACTCCAGTAATCAATGTACCATACGAAACACCATAGTTTTTATTCAAAGTGTGATTCAGTAACGCAGGATTGTTAGCCGCAAATTGTATGTCTGAAACTGGCTGCGCGAGCAAATATCCCCCGAAAGCCATGGCACGTGCGTGCAACGGCGATTCGAGTATCTGGAAAACACCATTTCCTCCAATTTGTGCATTCGTGCTAGTTATCAACATCAAACCAATAACAAAAGGAAGAAACTTTTTGCGCATAGTTGCAAAAATAGGGTTTATTCCGAACTTTGCAACCATGATGAAAGGCCTAATTTTCGACCTGAACAACATTCCGAAAAACGACGGATTTGTGGTCACACAAGGCACTTTCGATGGGGTTCACTTAGGACACCAACATGTATTAAATCAGGTTGTTAGCATTGCTAAAAAGCATCAAAAACCTAGCTTACTCATTACATTTTATCCTCACCCTAGATTGATCATCAACCCGCAAGACGAGTCAATAAAAATGTTATCATCGATCGAAGAAAAAGCGAAGATGATTCTTGAAAAAGGCATTGATTATGTGCTCGTTTTATCGTTTACACACGAAATTTCTCAATATTCTCCGGAAAAATTTGTACAAGAAATTTTAGTGTCCAAATTAAACGTAAAATGCATGGTTGTTGGGTATGATCACAGATTTGGGAATAATCGATCCGGTGGTTTCGCTGAATTAAAAGAATTTTCTCAAAAATACCATTTCGAAGTTGAAGAAATTCCAGCATCAGAAATCGATCAAATTGCAGTGAGTAGCACCAGAATTCGCAAAGCCATTCAATTAGGTAATCTCAAAGAAGCCAATGAATTACTTGGTAATCCTTATTGTTTGAGCGGGGTTGTTGTTGAGGGACAAAAACTTGGGCGACAATTGGGTTATCCCACCGCAAATTTAAATATCGATGAACCCCACAAACTTATCCCTCAAAACGGGGTTTATGCAGGGTATATCAAAATAGGAAATCAAACACACAAAACGATGATCAACATTGGGGTAAGACCCACAGTTGATGGCACTCATAGAACGATTGAAGCGCATATTTTAGACTTCAATCAAGATCTTTACAACCAAAAACATACCATATTTTTGGTACAATTTTTGCGGGAAGAAATACGATTTAATGGATTGGAAGCGCTTAAAATACAACTACACAAAGACGAACTTCAAACTCGAGCTATCCAATTGTTTTAAACTCATTGCATTATTTTTTGCGTTTTTCGCAACACATGCATACGGATTAAACCAATTTACAGATTCCAGTGAAGAGGAGTTATTCGACGAAGAAGTCGAAGTAGTTGATGATGCCCCGAATCAATCTCTTGAATCTCTTTCGCTACCTGGATTTTATCCGGATTTCGACTTCTATTACAACTGGGATACCAACGCATTGGATCCATACAAATTCAACGTTAGAAATTTCAACCATGAAATTCCAGTAACCATTTTGCATTCAGAATGCAACTATGTAGTTCCAATTGTAGGCCGATTAAATTCAGGCTTTGGGTGGAGAGGTGGAATTCCTCACCAAGGAATTGACCTACAGCTCAGAACTGGCGACAGTGTTTTTGCGGCATTCGACGGAGTGGTTCGAATGTCGCGATGGTATTCTGGCTACGGAAATTGCGTCATTATACGACATTACAACGGCTTCGAAACCCTTTATGGCCATTTATCACATCGGTATGTTAAACCAGGACAATTAGTGAATGCGGGAGAGGCATTAGGTCTAGGCGGAAGCACAGGGAGAAGCACGGGCCCTCATTTACATTTTGAAACTCGATTCCTAGGAAGGCCAATCAACCCCATGCATATCATCGATTTCAAAGGTGATAGCTTGGTAACTGGCACATTGGTAATTTCAAAAAACACATTTAATCTTCCGTATTCGAAAAGCAAATTCAAGTTCAAAAAAGGAAAACGAAAATGGAAAAAAGGCAGTAGTCGATACAAGAATAAAAAAATCAAACCAAGCAAGCGCTCGAAAAAATCTAAAGCTTTGAAAACAAAAAAATTAAAGTCATCAAAAAAATCAAAAGCTAAAACAACGAAGAAAAAGTCGAGCCGAAAACGTCATAGCTTTGCCTATCCGAATCAAAAACACTGTATGATAGAATTTACAGTTTAAAATTTCGTTATATTTATTCAACGAATACTATTTTTATTTCATCTGTACTCGGTATTTTTGTAAAATCGAACTGTGAGTATTATTGTAAACAACTTAACAAAAGTTTATGGCAAGCAACATGCTGTAAACAATATCTCCTTTGAAATAGGCACAGGAGAAATTGTCGGTTTTTTGGGTCCAAATGGAGCCGGAAAATCTACAACAATGAAAATGATTACTGGTTATATTCCGCCTTCATCGGGTGGAGGAACAGTTTGTGGAATTGATTTTGTAGAAGATTCCATTGCTGTCAGAAAAATAATTGGTTACTTACCTGAACATAATCCATTGTACCTCGACATGTACGTCAAGGAATATCTGTCGTTTATGGCTGGTTTGGCAGGTTTGAAAAGTAATCAAATTTCACAAGCAGTAGACCATTCACTTGACTTGACAAACTTACACCCTGAAAAACGAAAGAAAATTGGTCAGTTATCTAAAGGTTACAGACAAAGAGTTGGACTCGCACAAGCCCTGATTCATAATCCTAAAGTGCTCATATTAGATGAACCTACAAGTGGGTTAGACCCTAATCAAGTCATCGAAATGAGGAATGTAATTACTCAACTTGGCAAAGAAAAAACCGTGATGTTGAGCACTCACATCATGCAAGAGGTAGAAGCAATGTGCTCAAAAGTAATGATTATCAACCATGGCGAAATCATAGCAAATAACAACATTGATATCTTGCAAAACAGCGGGAAAGACACATTGTCCATTTTGGTTGAATTTGGTACTTCGTGTAAAAAAGAAGCACTCCTCGGAATCACTGCAGTTTCGAATGCCGAGAACCTTGGAGGTAACCGTTGGAGAATTACAGGGCAAAGTGATCAAATTCGTCAGCATGTATCACAATTTGCTCTATCACAACAAATTGAAATACTAGAACTTACAGTAGACAAAAACTCATTGGAAGATATATTTAGAAATTTAACAAGTCATGTGGGTCATATTTAAAAAAGAAATTCGAAGTTTTCTTGGTTCTTTCATCGCGTACATTGTAATGGGAGTTTTTCTTTTGCTCACAGGTTTATTTCTGTGGATGATCAAAGGAAACAATGTTTTTGATTTGGGCGTTGCCAGCTTACAAGTCATGTTTGAAGTGGCTCCATTCATTCTCATTTTTTTGGTATCGGCAATTACAATGAGAAGTATAAGCGAAGAAAAACGATTGGGCACCCTGGAAATCCTAACCACCAAACCCATCCAAGACACACAAATTATAGTAGGAAAATTTTTAGCATCGGTAACTCTCATTATCATTGCCATTGTTCCAACCATTTTTTATTATTACGCCATTTATCAACTGGCTTCACCCGTTGGAAATATCGATACCGGGGCCACAATTGGAAGTTATATAGGACTGATTATGCTAGCTGCATGCTATGCGAGCGTAGGAATGTTCACGAGTTCATTAACGGATAATCAAATCGTTGCACTTATCAGTTCAATGCTCTTGAATTTTTTCATGTTTGGAGTTTTAAGTATGCTTGGTGATATCTCCTGGCTCACCACCATTGGTAAAAGTTTGGAGTGGTTTGGATTGGAATTTCATTACGATTCCATCAGTCGCGGTGTTGTAGATACCAGAGATATTGTCTATTTTTTGGGATTCATTTTGGTTTTCCTCGGTTTAACAAAAATTGTATTTGAAAGCAGAAAATGGTGATGAAAAAGACAAATAAAAAAATACAGTCGTATATCAATTTTGGGGTATTGTTACTCATCATTATTCTTGGAAATGCACTGAGCTCAGCGTATTACAAGCGATTTGATTTAACAAACGAAAAACGGTATACGCTCTCCCAAACAAGCATCAATCTTGCAAAGTCCCTCAAAGAAAAATATTACTTCAAATTATACCTCGACGGTGATATGTCGGCAAAATTCAAACAATTAAAGTTAGAAATTCGCGACATTGCCTATGAATTCAGAGAAATTTCAGGAAAAAAATTAGAAATTGAAATCATTGATCCTTTCAAAGAAGTAAAAGAAAAGGAAATGAATGAGATTCTAGACATTTTTGCCCAAAAAGGCATAGAGCCAGTGAGGGACATGGAAAGTGAGAATCCAGATGAAACAAAGATCAAATATTTGCTTCCAGGAGCAGAATTGATGAGGGACAACCGTTCTGTTCCCATCAACTTTTTTGAATACGATGTGGCTCAAACTCCCGAAGAAAATATTCAACGAGCCATAGACAATATTGAATACGAAATTGCAAATGGACTGAGGCAAGTCATTGCTGACCAACGCAAAAACATTGCGGTTATCGATGGAAACGGGGAAATGTTAGATGGTCGTGTAGAAGGATTTGCTGCGGAGTTGACAAAATATTACAACGTTTCTGCCATCAATTTAAACACTTCAGACCCCGAAGCTGGGAAACCTTTCATTCAGAGTATGGAAAAAGACCCGTCAAATGCAGCCACAATTCTCGTTAACAGCATGCAAAGAAGGCTAAATCTGAATGATTTGGTGATGATTATCAAACCCATCAAAGATTATTCTCCAACGGAATTGTACCTACTCGATCAATATATTATGAATGGTGGAAAAGTGATTTGGTTGGTGGATATGGTGAACATGGAAATTGATAGTTTTAGAAATTACAAAGAAGTGATGGCTGTGGATTATGGTCTCGAAAACATTACTGCGAGTTTATTTACTTATGGAGTAGGACTAGAAAACACATTGTTAGCTGATTTAAAGTGCAATCAAATTCCTATTCCAGCAGGAAAAAGAATTGAATTGGTAGATTTCCCTTACTTCCCATTGTTTGGCGCAAATGATATGCCTCACATCATTAACAAAAACATGGGTACAGTTTGGTGTCAGTTTCCAAGCACTTTGAAAGCGAAAATAAGAACTGATGTTACGGCAATTCCTATATTAAGCAGCTCTCCATATTCTAAAGTCATCAATGTTCCTGCAACTGTAGACCTAGAAAATGTGTATATGCAATCTCGAGATCAACAGTATCGAGCATCCTTAAATCAAGGCGTTCAAACTACTGGAATGCTGTTGGAAGGCAAATTTAAATCCCCTTTTGTATATCAAAAGAAATACTCAGAAATTCCATTCAAAGCGGAGGGAACTAGTAAAATGATCGTGATTGCAGATGGCGATATTATTCGAAACCCGGTGAGTAGCAGCGGTAAGTTTTTTCCAACTGGTTACGACAAAATTTCTCAATTTACATTTGCCAATAAAAAGTTTCTGTTGAATTGCATTGATTATTTAATTGACAACAACGGCTTAATAGAAATCAGGGCAAAGGAAAGAACACTGAGATTGTTAGACCCGGAAAAATCCAAATCACAAAAAAGTTATTTCCAATGGTTTTCAATGATTTTACCAATTTTAAGTATAATTATTTTTGGTTTGGTAAACTATTTCATACGCCGAAAGCGTTATATCTAAGCAATTTTTATGTACGAATTTATTGAAGGCAATATAGAACACATATCGCCAACGCATGTGGTCATTAATAATCAAGGAGTTGGATACCTTGCTAGTATCAGTTTATATACGTTTGAAGCCATCAAAGGAAGTAAACAAGCGAGAATTTTTATTGAACAAACGTTTAAAGTAGAGAATCAAAATCCAACGGGAATTGTACTTTATGGATTTTCTCACCCCGACGAACGTCAAATGTTTCGTTTGTTAACATCTGTAAGCGGAGTTGGAAACAATACTGCTTTGATTATGTTATCGAGTTTAGACCCAGAAACAATCACCTCCACAATTTTGAATGGAAACGTTGGTTTGCTAAAAAGCATCAAAGGCATCGGTGAAAAAACAGCTCAAAGAATTGTTTTGGAATTGAGGGACAAACTTACGGGAGGAAAAAAATCAGGCCTCGGCACAATGATGGATCCATCAAAAATAGATGCAATTTCTGAGGCACTCACAGCCCTAACCATTTTGGGTTACCAAAAAGCGAGTGCAGAGAAAGCAATTGTGAAGGTAAGTAAAGAACTCGGAGCCATGGCAACAGTGGAAGAATTAATCAAAAATTCACTGAAAATATTGTAAATTGCACGATTGTAACTAAAAAAACGCCTATTCGTTAGAAGATTACTTAAGAAAACTGATTTGTGATGACAAAAAACATCTGTTTTGGCAAAATTTTACAAAAAAATGTTTTGCAAATTTCGCAAGGAATTTTGCTTTTATTTTTTGCATTTTTTGCGAGTAATGTAACCTTGGCTCAGAGCGATACTTCAAGTGTAAAATATAAAATTGCGAAACCTAACGGTAGCGACAAAAACAACAGTACGAGTTCCAATATTGATTTAGATGATCCCTTAAAATTGGAATGGAAATACAATCCCAAAACCAACAAATATGAAGCTTTTAAACAGCTAGGGTCTCTGTCGTACCCAACTGGACAAAGTTTAAGCGTTACTGAATATTTCCAAATGGTGTCCAAAGACAAAACGAGTGAATATTACAGAAAAAAAACACAGAATACCGATTACAGCAACCCTACATCCAAGGGTGGTATCTCAAACTATATCAATGCGGAGTTAAGCAATCCCGCAATTTCTAAAATATTTGGTGCTGGAGGTGTTGATTTTCAATTGAGCGGCTCAGCTATGATAAAACTTGGCGGAACCATAAACGAAATCAGGAACCCTAATTTTAGTAAAAGACAACAGTTATATTTTGTTCCTGTTTTTGATCAACAATTGCAAATTGCAGCAAATGGAAGCATTGGCGAATTTGTAAAATTGGGAATCAATTACGATACTGAAGCACAATTCGATTTCGACAATCAAACCAACTTAGGATGGAAAGGAAAACCTGATGGCATTTTGAAAGACGTTCAAGTGGGTAACGTGAGTTTGAATTTACCAACGCAGTTGATTAAACCCGTTCCAAATTTATTTGGATTTGCAAATAGTCTGCAATTAGGAAAAACAACCATTAAAACGGTCTTTAGCCAAAACAAAGGACAGAGTACAGAAACTGTATTAAAAGGTGGTGCTCAAATGAATGAGTTTAAAATTACTGCCGATAACTACGATCAAAATAAGCACTTTTTTCTTTCACAGTTTTTCAGAGAGAATTATGATAAGGCATTGGAAAATATGCCCATTGTTGCAAGCGGTGTTGTGATTAACCGGGTTGAAGCATGGATTACCAATAGAAATGCAAATGTTGAAACCCCCAGAGACATCTTGGTGTTTCAAGACTTGGGAGAGGCTAACCCTTACCGTTCAAATCTTGGTGGAAGCCCAAATAAAGTCGCCGACAATGCGTCTAACAACTTGTACGCGACCATCCAAAATGATGATCAAAGCAGAAAATTAGGTACCGCGATAGACCGAGTGTACCAAACATTCCCCAATTTCGAACAGTCTGTAGATTTTGACCTATTAAACTATGCGCGTCAACTGCAATCTAATGAGTTCACAATCAATACTCAACTTGGTTTTATTTCTTTGAATCAACCCTTGAATAACGATGAAATACTAGCGGTGGCCTTCGAGTATACCTATAATGGAGTTACGTATCAAGTGGGTGAATTTTCAAGAGATATCCCTCCGGGAGATCAAAAACTCCTTTATCTGAAAATGCTTAAAGGAAATACCATCCGAACCCGATTACCCATGTGGCGTTTGATGATGAAAAATATTTATAGCTTGAATACTTACTCTCTGACATTGGAGGACTTCAAGTTAAATGTGATATATGCCGATGACACCAGTGGAGCAGATTATGGTTATTTACCCGTAGGAAATGCAGACCTACCTTATTTAAAAAATGCACAGCCGCTGATAAAAGTTTTTGGGCTTGATAAATTAAACAGACAACAAGAAGCAAAACCTGATGGTGTGTTTGATGCAATTGAGGGATTGACAGTTCAAACACAATTTGCCCGTATCATTTTCCCCGTTGTTGAACCTTTTGGGGACTTTTTAAGAAGTAGGTTTGAAACACGCTCTGACCTTGCAGATTTTTATTGCTACGATGCCTTGTATGACTCAACGAAGTTTCTGGCTGCTCAGGATGTAAAACACAATAAATTTTTCATTCAAGGCAGTTACAAGAGTTCAAATGGCGCCGAATTGTTTTTAGGAACTACTAACTTACAACGCGGCTCTGTAAGGGTTACCGCTAATGGAAGACCCTTGCAAGAAGGAATGGATTATGAGGTTGACTATGCGATGGGAAGGGTGAGAATTATCAATCAGGGATTACTCCAGGGTGGTGCTGAAATTAGAGCGAGTGCAGATGGTCAAAGTTTCTTTAATATCCAACAAAAAACACTTCTTGGAGCCCGTGTTGAGCATAAATACTCCAAAAATATGATGTTTGGTGGTACAATTTTACACATGTACGAAAGACCACTCACAACAAAAACCAATTTCAACGAAGAGCCTTTGCTCAATACAATCATTGGTGCGGATTTTGCCTATTCCTCTAAATCACGATTTATAACCAAATTGGTTGATAAATTGCCTTTCATTGAAACCAAAGAGATTTCAAATATCACGGCCTATGCGGAATACGCTCAAGTTTTTCCTCATAATTTTGCGTCTCAAGGCGATCAACGAGGTGTTTCAAATTTGGAAGATTTTGAAAATGCCGAGTTACCGAACGACTTCAAAGTAGTGAATAACTGGGTGGTGGCATCGATCCCTCAAAAACAACCTGATTTATTCCCTGAAACCAAATTTGGCGACAAAAGAATGTGGCTTAATCAACATGCCAAATTAAGTTATTACACCATTGATCAATTGTTTTACCGGGACGCTGATATGCCAACCAATATTCAGAATAGAATCGACGAAATTCTGAGTGATCCCTACATGCGACAAATTGATCAGAGAGAAGTATTCCCTCAAAGAAATTTCCCACAAGGTACGCCTACCATTTTACCCACTTTAGATCTGTCGTTTAATCCGAAAGAAAGAGGACTCTACAATTTCAATACGGATCCAACCAAAATTGATGGGGATGGCAAATTGCTAGATCCACGGAATAGCTGGGCCGGAATTATGCGACGTGTAGATCAAAATGACTTTGAGGCTGCAAATATTGATTATGTAGAAATTTGGATGATGGATCCATTAATTAACAACCCGAACTTAAACGGAGAATTGTTATTGCATTTTGGAAACGTAAGTGAAGACATCCTCCCCGATAGACGTAAATCGTTTGAAAATGGGTTGCCAACCTCTGCAAACAATCTGAACGAAACAGATACATCCGCATTTGGTATCATTCCGACTAGCCCACAAATTAACTTTGCATTCGACAACAATCCGACAACATTAAAATCGCAAGATTTAGGATTAGATGGTCTCGGAGATGCCGAAGAAAAAGTGTTTTATGACACGGCTTATTTGGCGAAAATTGCAAATAATTTTGGTACTGGCTCAAAATTATACCAACAAGCATTCATTGATCCATCGAATGATAATTTCAAGCATTATTTAGAGGAGGATTACACGTCGAACGATGCCGATATTGTTCAGCGTTATTCAAGATTTCAAGGCATGGAAGGAAATTCAAATCCTGATAAATTCACCGGTCAATATGCCGACATGCCCAAATCTTCTTCTCCCAACCCAGATTTTGAAGATATTAACCGTGACTTTACAATGAATCAGAGTGAAGATTACTACCAATATCGGATTAAAATCAGTGCTTCAGAATTACAAATGGGCAAAAATTATGTTGCCGATGTTGTGAACAATACCGTCAAGCTAAGAAATGGCTCAGATAAAGCCATCAAATGGTACCAATTTAAAATTCCAATCAGACAATTTGAAAAGGCTGTTGGCAATATATCCGACTTTAAAAGTATTCGATTCATGAGGATGGTGCTCACTGGTTTCAATGATGAGGCTGTTCTAAGAATGGGATATATCAATTTAGTCAGGGCAGATTGGCGTAGATATTCAAACTCATTAAAAAATCCAGGCGCAATTGTTCCAACAGACCCTAACGACGGCACAAAATTTGTTGTAAGTACAGTAAACCTTGAAGAAAATGGAAAACGCGCGCCTGTGGCTTATGTCACCCCTCCAGGAGTTGAACGTGTGCAGAACATGGCTAGTTTGGGAACGGTACTTGAAAATGAACAATCAATTTCACTTCAAGTGTGTGACCTAAAACCGGGAGATGCTAGAGGTGCTTTTAAAACTGCAAATTTCGATATTCGAAATTACAAACGTCTTCAAATGTTTTTGCACGCCGAAGAGAGCGGAAGTAGTGCAATTGCAGACGGTGAAGTTTCAGCTTTCATTAGATTTGGAACTGACCTAACAAACAACTATTATGAGTATGAAATTCCGCTTACTTTAACTCGAGGATTTGTCAATGGAAACTCAGCAAATAGCGATAAACTTGTTTGGCCTGATCAAAATTTCATTGACTTAGAATTTCAAAAACTCATTGATTTAAAAATTGCACGTCAAAATGCCAACTGGCCGATGACCGCTCCTTACAAAGGTGATCTTGATAAAGGTAAAATTTATGTCATGGGACTCCCTGATCTGAGTAACATCAAAGTGATGATGATAGGGGTAAAAAACAAATCCAATCTTCCAGCATGTTTTGAAATTTGGGCCAATGAACTGCGCGTCAAAGAAATAGCCAACAGCGGTGGTTGGGCCGCACTGGCAAATGTTCAAGCACAATTGGCAGATTTCGGACAATTAAATATGGCGGGTTCCATTAGAACCATTGGATTTGGAGATGTAGATAAAAAACTAAACGATAGAAGTTTAACGAACAACTTCAATTACGATATTGCCAGCAATCTCGAACTTGGTAAATTCTTCCCAGCGAAAATGGGAGTTACGATTCCGATGTATATTGGTTGGTCTGAGAATTTCGTTCGTCCAAAATTCAATCCTTTGAACCCGGATGTTGAGTTGGAACAATTTCTGTCTAGTATCGCAAATCCTGAGGCTAGAGACAAAGCAAGATTGGCGGCGGAAGATTATAATTCTTTATATAGTTTCAATATCAGTAATTTTAAGGTTGCCAGCGGTAGCAGTAAAAAACCGAAACCTTGGGGAATCTCAAACTTTAACGCAAGTTATAGCTATCAAAATAATTACCGACGAAATCAACAAATTGAGGAACAATTTTATAAAACCACTCAAATTACATTGGGTTATAATTATGCCTTTACAACCAAGTTTATCCGACCATTTTCAAAAATCTTCAAATCCAATTACCTCGCTTTAATTCGCGACTTTAATTTCAATTTAATTCCGAGTTCTTTTAGTTCTCAATTGCAATTGAATCGATTGTACAGCGAATCTCAATCCCGAAATAACAATTCATTTAAACAAGTAAATCCAAGATTTTACGATAAAAACTTTACGTTAACTAGAAACTTTAATGCTTCTCTCCCTCTCACGAATTCCATAACCATCACATATATGGCAAATGTGGCCGCACGAATTCAAGAACCTTTCGGTAGAATTGATACCAAAGAAAAACAAGATTCGATTTATCAAGAATTTGCTGGTTTTGGAAGAATATCTAAATTTTACCAAACAACCAACGTAACATATACCCTACCATTTAGTAAAATAGGATTCTTAAAATGGATATCAAGTTCAGCTTCATATATTGGTAGCTATGAATGGAACCAAGCGCCACCCGCATTTACAACTCTCGGGAATAGAATACAAAATAGCCAGGATATCAATGTTACAACTCAATTTAACTTCACACAGTTGTATTCAATGGTACCGTGGTTGAAGGACTATAACAAACCAAAATCTAAAAACAAAGGAAAAGGAAAACCTAACGATAAATCCAAACCGGCACCTTCGGAGGATGGACCTAAGTTTGAAAGCGCCATCGAAAAAGGAAAAGACGACAAACCGAAGGTAAATCCGGTGGTAATGGCTGTTGGAAATTTCATAACTATGTTCAAAAATGCTAGTTTGAATATTCAAAGAAAAGAAGGAACTGAATTACCAGGATTTGCATATAGACCTGATTATTTCGGACAAAATTTCAAACATTTACAACCTGGTTTAGGATTTGTTTTTGGATTACAAAATCAAAATCTGAGGTATCAATTAGCAGAACAAGGTGCGCTTAAAAATGATATACGTCAAGCAAATTTCTTTAAAAATAATTTCACCCAAAATATATCAGGAAGTATAACAGTAGAACCTATCAAGGACTTCAGAATTAGAATGGATTTCTCTCGTTCTGAAACAAGAGGTACTCAATCAATTTTCAAATATGACGGATTTCAATGGATGGATCAAGGTTTAACTGAAAATGGAACTTTCAGCATTACGGGTTGGTTTTACGGAAATCATTTTGTTCAAGACCGCAATGAAAATGAAAACCATCCAAATCAAAATTTCGATGATTTTCTATCCAATCGATATACTGTTGCTTCCAGACTTCAAACCGAAAAACTCGGTTATTCGCAAATTGATCCAACAACAAAATTCCCTAGTGGATTTAGTAAAAATTCCCAAGATGTTTTGATTGGATCTTTCTATTCTACTTACAGTGGATTGGATGTGGGTAGAGCCAGTATCGATAATTTAAAAGGATTCCCAACAATACCATTGCCAAACTGGAATATCAATTACAATGGCTTAACCAAGATTAAAGCGTTATCTAAAATATTCACCAACATCAACTTCAAACATGCCTATAACGGTAAATACTCAGTTGGTGATTACACGAGGAATTTGAAATACAATGAAACTGAAACTCCAACTCAAGGTGTAGATTTGACACCGAAATATCAAATTGCCAACGTTACCATTAGTGAAGGTTTCATGCCTTTGATTGGTGTAAATATAACCACAAAAAATAATTGGACACTTGGTTTTGAATATAAAAGATCTCGCGTATTGAAATTGTTTGCAGCAAGTTTCAATTTAACCGAAATGCGTCAAAACGAATTCCAAATGTCTGCAGGATATAGAGTTACTGGATTAACTTTACCAATTAAAAGAAGGGGTCGTAAAATATACCTCCCGAACGATTTCAGATTTGACTTGGCTGTTTCTATTAATGATAATGTAACCATCATTCGCAAAATTGATGTGAATGTAAATCGATATACTGCTGGGATGCAGAATATCAGAATTACACCATCTGTTACATATCAAATCAATCAAAAAGTGAATTTCGCATTGAGGTATAATCGTGTTATCATGGATCCAAAAATTGCAACTCAATTCTATACTTCCTTGACAGATTTTGGCATTGAATTACGTTACACTTTCAATTAATTGATTTATGCGTAAAAGAATCGTACTCAGCATATTAAACGTTTTTTTAATTGTTTCGGCATTTTCACAACTCATACCCACAGGAAATTGGAGAACCCATTACAGTTATCAATTTGCCGTTTTATGTGAAGCTACTGATCGGTTTGTTTATGCATCAAGCGAACAAGGATTCTGGAGAACATCGAACAATGGAGAAATGAAAAAACTTCAAAAAGAAGATGGATTTCATTCAGCAGAGATTACTCATTTAGCCTATAACCCCAATCTTAATACACTTTTCATTGGCTATATCGACGGAAATATCGATTTGCTCATCAACGATCAAAGAATTGTGAACATCCCGGGTTTCTTTAATAAGCCTTTACAGGGTGATAAAAGAATCAACCACGTTTCATTCTATCTGAATGATGCTCTGGTTTCAACCAACTTTGGTTTACTCGTTGTGAATCTCAAACAATTTGAAATCAAAGATAGTTACACCTCCATCGGAAAAAATGGAAGTTCTATTCGTATTCTTGCGAGCTCTATTTTGGGGGACAGTATTTTCGCGAGTTCCACTGATGGAATTTTATCGGCAAAATGGAGCTCTACGGTAAATTTGAATGATTTCAATCAATGGAATTATATCTCTACAAAAAAATTAAGTACCCAACTTTGTAGCTACAACAACACTCTCTATTTCTTAAATGATAGCTTGGTTTACTCCTATAAAAATGGTTTCGAAATTCCGCTAACCACTCAAAAAACTTTTACACCCCGAATTTTTAGTAACAACAGAGGATTGCATATTGTGCAACAAGGGAACATACTCAACTACAATTCAAACGGAATCACAAAAACTTTTGTGAATGTTGTGGTTTCGGCAACTCAATTCAATGATGGAATCTATTGGTTTTGTACTGGTTATGGACCTGGAGTCATTAAGAACGATAATCCCAATTATGCTTTTATGCCCAACGGGCCCTCCAATCCTTCCGTTTTTGCAATGTCCAAATCTGGTAGTCAGCTAATTTGCTCTGGTGGTGGTGTGTCTAATACGTTTGGAAATGGTTTCAACACGTCGGGTTTTTATATTTATAACAACAATGAATGGACATCCAACCCAGAGTCCCCCAAGAAAACAAATATGTACGATTTTACATATGTGTGTCATCGAAAAAGTAATAATCTTTATTACATTGGATCACATACACAAGGAATTTTGGTTCTAAAGGGTAAAGAAATTATTGATTTGATTGATGAAACAAACTCTCCTTTAGTGAGGGCTGATGTTGTGAATTTTATTCGAATCGGAGGCATTGCAGAAGATTCAAAAGGGAACTTGTGGATAGGAAATTATGGAAACAGCAAAGCCCTTCTGTGTCTTACAAAATCGAATACTTGGTATAGTTTTAATGTAAACACCTCAGATATCACTGGTCTTTGCATTGATGCGAACGACAGAAAATGGATCAAAACTCCATCAGGTATTGTAGTATTTGACGAAGGGAATATCACCAATTCTTTCGATGATAGATTGGTTTCTATCAATAGCAATAACGGATTAATTAGCAATGAAGTACTCTCTATGGCAGCTGATAAAAATGGATATGTTTGGATAGGAACTTTACAAGGATTAAACGTTTATACAGGATCAACCAACATATTTAAAAATCCTAAAGTTGATCGCTTTATTGTAGAACAAGACGGATCAACAGGCTATTTGATGGGTGAAGAAACCATTTACGACATAGTGGTAGATGGTGGAAATAGAAAGTGGATGGCAACTTCTAATGGTCTATTTGCAGTTGATGAATATGGACAAAAAGTAATCAAGCATTTTACTGAAGAAAACAGTCCTTTAGCTGCGAATAAGATTATCTGTTTGGGACAGATTGATGAAACCGGAGAAATTTTCATTGGCACACCCAAAGGAATTGTATCGTATCGAAACGACGCTAAAGTGGCGAATGAAAGTTTCGGTGAAATTATTGTATATCCTAACCCAGTTCCACCGAAGTTTGATGGGGTCATCACCATTGAAGGGTTAGCCAACAACGCCGAAATCCGAATTACGGACTCACAGGCAAAATTGGTATATCAAACCAAGGCAAACGGTGGAAAAGCTACCTGGAACGGATACCGATTAGATGGAACAAAGCCCAATAGTGGTGTATATTTCGTATTTGGAATCAATCAAGATGGCTCAGAAACAGCCATGGGTAAATTTATTTTTATAAAATAATTTCCAGTCCATCATAAGCCAGCTCTATCCCATCAGGTAATTCAGCGCAAACTTCATCATGGAATCCAATTTGATGGCTCATGTGCGTAAAATAGGTATTTTCCGCACCTATCTTTAAAGCCAAATCTGTTGCTTCCTTCAATGTAAAATGTGATATGTGACTTTCACGCCTCAACGCATTTAGCACCAAAACTTTACATCCTTTTATTTTCTCTATTTCAATATCGGAAATAAAATTTGCATCCGTGATGTAAACAAAATCTCCAAAGCGAAATCCAAATACCGGAAGTTTGTAATGCAACACCTCGATTGGAATAATTGGTTTATCCGCTGCATGGAACAATTCATTTTTGATTTCATGAAAATCAATCAATGGCACTCCCGGATACTTAAACTCAGCAAAAATATAATCATATTGATTTTCCAAAGCTTTTAAAACTCTGGAATCACAATAAACCTGTATATGTTCATTTTGTATGTAATTAAAAGGTCTTACATCATCTAAACCGGCAGTATGATCTTTATGTTCGTGGGTAAAAAGTAAAGCATCGATGCGATTAATCCCTGCACGAATCATTTGATATCGAAAATCTGGCCCTGCATCAACCACGATGGATTTACCGTCCCACTCAACATGAATTGAGGCCCTGAGTCGTTTATCTTTAGGGTTTGAACTTAAACAAACATCAGACATACACCCTATTGGGGGCACTCCTTGAGATGTTCCGGTACCTAAAAATGTAATTTTCATAAAAAAAGGGTCGCTCAACAGCGACCCTCAGTATAGGATTTAATTAAATATTGCTTAAATGTCCCTTTAATTGCATGATGATTCCAACTTCCATATTGTTCGCTTTTTTATCATCTGATGCCCAAATGCTCAACCAATCTGTTGCATGAATGACCTCAAATTGTGAAACCAATGAAGCATCATTCAACGGATAATCATAAACAACATTCCCTAAATCACTCAAAACTTTTTTAACGAATTCAAATCGAGCAGAAACCCTAGGATTTTGCTTGCTATTTAGGAAAATAAAATTGGTATCGTGTTTTTCATAATAGCTCTCAATCATGTTGTGATTGGCCTCCGGTAAAACAGAAATAAAGCCTTCTCCCTTTGCATTTTCCTGAATTTGCTGGCAGAAACGAATGGCCACAGCTTCATAGTTTTTATCAGTTACAACCACAAATTTTTGATGAATGGTTGATTGAAATAAAGCATGCATTTCTTTTGCTCTTGCCAAAGCGTTTGTTGGATTTTCAAACATGTTTTTAACTGCCTGAATTTCAGAGGACATGTCTTTACCCAAAACTTCACCCAAAATCATAATCAAATTACCCAGAGCAAATCCAAGCGTCATACGGGGCTGATATCCATTGGCGATTGTATAAAATGGCAAATTATTCTGCTGAGCAATTGCCATCAACTCTCCTCCTGCAGCCATGCAAATAATTTCACAGTTTTTAGCAACCGCTTCTTTGTACATGGTGAGAGTTTCTTCTGTATTTCCTGAATATGAACACAAAATAACCAATGTTTTTTCATTGGCATATCCCGGCATTTGATAATCTGAATATACTTCAACAGGAATGGGCATTTCATCCCAAAAAAACAAACGCGCAATTCTTCCACCAATGCCGCTTCCTCCCAAACCACCAATTACGATATTTTGATACTGTGAAGCTCTTTTACCATGCTGATGGTAATGACTTAACACATATTCCAATTGTTCTTTAAAATTTTCTAATGATCTTTCGTGCGTGATAACTGACATATAGCAAAAATACAATTATCGGCTTTCAATTCAAAAACAAGTTGGTGAAAGGCAAAAAAAAAGACCGCTTTTCAGCGGTCTTTTTTTTTCAATGAGTGTATTATTATTGATTCCACTCAAATTTATAACGGTAGTCTTGGATATTGGCACTTTTTGTCAATACCTCAGAAATTCTATTTGCCAAATATTGCGGTTGGTTCATAAAATCCATCTGATCCGGTGTGGTTAAAACAGATGATGGTACTGAAACCTCAGGACGCTTGTCTAAGAAAATCACCGCAGCAACATTTTTACCAGCGAACGCTTTGGTAGTCGATTTTTCTTTCGCTCCAAAAATTGCTCCCAAAACCGGCAACTCCTGTCCCATTTGTGGTACAAAATTTTGTCCGAATCTCACTCCGTCTAAAGAAGTAACCAAGCCATTTACACTGCTCGCCAAAGACTCAGCAGTTTTTGCTTTTTCCATTGCTTTCGCCAATTTATCGGCAGCCATTCTCCCTTTTAATCGCTCACGAACCAAAGGCTCAATTTCTGATTTTACATTTTCCAATGTAGCATATCCAATGTGTTTGATATTCTCAACTTTTACAATAACCTGCTTGTTTGAGAAAGCAAAAACTTCTGATACATCTCCAACTTTGCGTTTAGCATCAAACAACCAGTACATGATTGTTCTAGAATCAGCAGCAGCATCAATACCAGGGATGGTTTTTTGATCAGTTGTAAAATCCTTTGAAACACGTGGCAATGTACCAGCTTTTTCAACAGCTTTATCGAAATCACTCTTAATTGAGTTTTTGAAGTTTCTTGATTTTTCATCTACAACTTTAACAGTAGATTGACCAGCACTAATTTCAACCTCATTTTGGATGAAACTAATTTTTGTTGCATCTGGACCAGCCACCATTTTGATGATGTGATATCCAAACTGTGTTTTCACCAAACCAACTTGTCCAGCACTTGCAGTTCTGCAGAAGTTCGCAAATTCAGGTACGAATTTACTAGGATTTGACCAACCCAAGTCTCCACCATTTCTAGCAGAACCTTGATCAGTTGAAAATTTGCCTGCCAATTCAGCAATGTTTCCACCACCTTTTACTTGAGCAAACAATTCTTGAGCTTTTTTCAAAGCATCAATTGAATCTTTAATTGTAGAACCGTCAGGTAATTGTCCGCTCAAAGGGATCAAAATATGACTTGCTTTTACAAAAGCAACCGTATCGCTTTTTTGCTTTACCTTTTGCCAGATATAAAATTTTCCTTCCTTGTACAATGGACCAATCACAGAATTCAATGGAGAGTTCCACACAACTTCTGAAATTTCTAAAGGAGCGTCTTTAGGCAAGTCGGCACGAGAAATCAATGGAGTTGCAGTGGTCGTATCTGGTTCACCAGCTTTCATTCCCTCTGCTGTAGATTGAGCCGTTTTGATTGCATACATCGTATCTTCTCTTGAAGGAATGATATCGAAAACAACATATTTAAAACCTCTAGCCTCTTGAGTCGACTTATATTTCTCTTTGTATTCATCGAGATACTCGTTCAAGTCATCTTCAGTTACTTTAATATCTTTCTCTGGAATTGAATTGATATCTACAGAAACAATTTTACCAGAAGCAACTTGGTTAGCCGCAATATATTCATATTTTTTCTCAGCCTTCGTTTTGTAAGAGCACTTAGACAAGTAAGTAGCGTAACGAACAGTGAGTTCATTTTCCTTCATTCTATTCACATAATCTGCCAATCTTGCTTTCATTTGCGGATTACTTTTCGCTTGACGGAAAATTCCTTCAACCTTTTTAGGATCAAATTTACCATCAGTTTGGAATGATGGGTCGCCCATGATTGATTCTTCTGGATGAGCACCAACCATCATTTCATTATAATCTTCGTCAGAAACTTCAATTCCCGCTTTTTTGATTTGTGAATACACCAATTTGCTTTTCAACAATTCATTCCAAGCCTTTTGAAACAACTCACCACGATTCTTCTCTGTGATTTCATATTCAGGATTGCTTTCTTTCTCTGCAACATACAATTCTTGAGCGATTTCAAGAATTTCTTTCTCTCTCACTTTTTCATCCTTCATCTCAGCAATAACATCGCGATTTTCATCACCCTGCGGTGAATTTTTTCCGGAGATCCAATCTCCTACCACAAACAATACCAAAGCCACCACGATTACTACCGCTACCCAGCCTGAATTTCTTAATTTCTGTATAACTGCCATAATTTTATTACGCTATTTTTTTTAAAGAAGGCAAAAATAGGTTTTCAACACCGATTTTTCAAGCCTTTTTTAATCTAATTTTAATTTAATCCAACCACACCGATTTTTTGAATATCATCCCTTTACGCCTAATTAAAAAAGTATAATATCCGTAACGCAAAAGCGACTTTCGTAAATAAATTTCTTCATATTGTACTTCTTCGGGATTTTCAACCTCAAAAACATTGGTTATGAATGTTTTAACACTGTTTTTGACTTCAAATGTGTAAGAGGTTTGGTTTGGAAACGACATACAAATCACCAATGAATCTGAATCAAAATTTCGATTAACCAACAAAACCGGATCTGCACTTGGCCTTACTTTTTTCATTGTATTGTTCCATTCTATAAGCATGATACAAGGCTTTCTAATTTCATCACTGTATGCGGTAACGGCTGCAATTGACTTTTTTCCAACAGAACTTAATCCGATGTAATCTCCCATGAATTGATTATTTCCCGGAAGTATAATTGGTTCCTTGGTTAATTTTAAATTGTACTGAACCTTACACCCTTTTAATCGAGCCGCATAAATGTCACAAAAATGCCCAGTTCTGCTATTTCGCTTATCATACCATATCATTTGAGGGACATTCTGTTGCTCATCTACGCACAAGTAGGGTGAAAATTGATCGGCTCCCTCTGAATCTTGATTCACCTTGATTGGGGCTGAAAAGCTGTTTCCCTTATTCCTTGAAAATACATAAAACACATCCAAATCACCCAGTTGTGAATGGCATGCAAAACCTACGTAAATCCTATCTTTTTTGTCGGCCACCGCAAAAGGCATGCCGTTGGTTCTAACTAACCCTTTAACCGTTTCAAAATTCCAACCTCCGGGCATTCTGCAAATGGCTTTATCTGTACCCCAAGTTTTACCAGCATCGTTGCTTTGATCCATCCAAAGAGTGTCGGAACGCGACCAAAAACATAGAATTTTACCATCGGCAAGAACGGCAACAGTAACGCCTTCAGAGGTATGATCATCATCAGCAGCACTTCCACCTTTATCGCTTACGGTGACTGGCTCTGAAAAAGAAATACCGTCGTCGGTACTGCGAGCAAAACGAATTCTCGTGGAATCATTTTTATCGTTACTTCCATATTGATCAAATTCTGTCCAAGTGAGATAAATATTTCCCTTGTACTGACTTTTCTTCCCTTCATCGATGCTAAACCAAGGCTTGTCTTGCATTTTTTGACCATTTGCACCCACACAAACTGATTGAAAGTTCAACCCGTCTACAGATCGTTCAAAAACAATACAATCAAACCATGTTGGCCACCTTTTTTGTTTATTTTGTGCCAAATGAGTCAGAAAAACCGTACCATTTTTTGCAATTTTCACAACAGGGTCACCATAAAATCCATAGGGAGAATTAGGACTAACTTCTTTCCACGAACCCCCTGCATCGAGCGTATGAAAAACTTTTGAAGTATTGTATGCCAACCAAATATCTTTGGCATTATTGGGGTTTATTGCAACGCTAGGCTCATTCCCTTCTAAAACAGGCTTACCGAAAAACGAGTTGTGAATTTGTCCAAATAAAAAATGAGGGACAAAAACAGCGAGCCAAAGCAGATGTTTCATCCCTCAATATTAATATAAAAAAATAAATTAATCTTTTTTTGCAGCCAACCAGCGTTCAGCATCTAAAGCAGCCATACAACCACTACCCGCGGCGGTAACTGCCTGGCGGTATGTTTTGTCTTGGGCATCGCCGGCGCAAAATACTCCTTCTATATTTGTATAAGATGAGCCAGGAACTGTTTTAATGTATCCTTGATCATCCATATCAATGTATGGTTTGAAGATATCAGTATTGGGGTGGTGACCAATTGCTACAAAGAAACCTTTGATGGAAACTTCTTTCATATCCCCGGTTTTGTTGTTTTTAATTCTAACTCCTTCTACCCCATTGTCACCCAAAATTTCATCAGTTTCAGAATTGAACAATACCTCAATATTGGGTGTTGAAAGCACCCTATTTTGCATGGCTTTCGACGCTCTGAATTCATCTTTTCTCACAATCATGTACACTTTTGAACAAATCTTTGCGAGATATGATGCTTCTTCACAAGCGGTATCACCGGCCCCAACAATGGCAACATCTTGGCCTCTGTAGAAGAAACCATCGCAAACAGCACAGGCACTTACACCCATACCATTGAGTCTTTGCTCAGATGGGATACCCAACCACTTCGCTGATGCTCCGGTAGAAATGATCACCGTTTCCGCTTCTATTTCTTTTGACCCATCAACGATCACTTTTTGTGGACCACCATTTTTAAACTCAACGGAAGTTACCATTCCAAATCTTACATCAGCGCCCAAACGAACGGCTTGTTTTTTGAACAAATCCATCATCTCGGGTCCCATGATTCCATCTGGATAACCTGGAAAGTTTTCTACTTCTGTAGTGATGGTTAATTGTCCCCCCGGTTGAAGTCCCTCATACAAAACAGGCTTCATATCAGCTCTAGCTGCATAAATTGCGGCAGTGTAACCCGCGGGGCCACTACCAATAATCAAACACTCTACTTTTTCTATCGTTTCAGACATAATATACAAAATTAAATGGATAAAACCAAATGATCAGTGACAAAGTTCACAGAACACAGTTTAGTTTAAGGTAAGTAATTCGCGGTATTTTGGAAGCGTCCAATCTGCGTCATCCACCAATCGCTCGATTTCATCGCAGCATTCTCTGATGTCATCAAACAATCCTTTTACCTTTTTATTGTAAGAAAGCGCTTTTTCATGAGCATCTTCAAGACGATTTGCAATTGCTCTTTCGTTTGTCATTTCATTATTGAGCGCATAAACTCTGTTGATATTTTTACTCAATTCGGAAATGATTTCAACTTGTGCAGCAACTGAATCTTTGGATTGACCAATGTTCAACAAGGATTGAACGTTATCGGCTAATCTTTTTTGGTAGCGAATAGCCGAAGGAATCACGAAGTTTTGAACCATTTCGTTCAAAACACGACCTTCAATTTGTATTCTCAAGTTGTATGACTCGTAGCGAATTTCTGTTCTCGCTTCAAGTTCTTTATGGCTATAAATACCATTCTTCACGAATAAATCGATGCTCTCTGGAGTCATGTAAAACGCAAGTGCTTCAGCAGTGTTTTTAACATTACTCAAGCCCCTTTGTTCTGCTTCTTTCACCCATTCATCGCCATAACCGTTTCCACCAAATAAAATTCTCTTGCTTGATTTCAACTCATCACGCAAAACTTGTTTGATTGCCTCTTCTTTTGCCAATCCTGAATTTGATGCGAGTTGGGCATCCACTTTTTGTTTGAATTTCACCAATTGATCCGCTACAATGGTGTTTAATACCACCATAGGACTTGCACAGTTGTCGGAACTTCCTACAGCTCTAAATTCAAATTTGTTTCCAGTGAACGCAAACGGAGATGTTCTGTTTCTGTCTGTATTGTCTAATAAAATTTCAGGAATATTTGGAATCTGTATAGAATCCTTAACTGCCGTATCTTTAGACGTTTGTTTGTTGCTTTCAAAATCTTCTAAAACATGTTCCAAAGTATCGCCTACGAAAACCGACATGATGGCAGGAGGTGCCTCATTTGCTCCCAAACGATGATCGTTTCCTGCAGTTGCAATGCTCGCACGCAACAAATCTGCATGGTCGTGTACCGCTTTGATCACATTGATGAAGAAGGTTAAGAATTGTAAATTTTGCTCAGGACTTTTACCTGGCGACAACAAGTTTACGCCGGTGTTGGTAATCAAACTCCAATTGTTATGTTTCCCGCTGCCATTGATTCCTTTGAAAGGTTTTTCATGCAACAACACTTTAAATCCATGATTAGCAGCTACAGCTTCCATGACATCCATTAATAAAGTATTGTGATCAACTGCAAGGTTCAATGTTTCAAACTGAGGTGCGCACTCAAATTGCCCTGGTGCAACTTCATTGTGTCGGGTTCTCAAAGGAATACCCAGTTGATGTGCCTTTTCCTCAAATTCTACCATAAACGCTTGAACATTTGTTGGAATTGACCCAAAATAATGGTCTTCCAATTGTTGTCCTTTTGCAGGTGTATGTCCAATCAAAGTTCTACCTGCATACATTAGGTCTGGACGCAATTTGAACAAATCTTCTTTTACCAAGAAGTATTCTTGTTCTACCCCCAAACTCACAGAACAGTCATTCACATTTTCATCGAAATATTGGCAAACTTCAGTGGCTGCTTTGCGCACAAAAGCCAAGGTTTTAAGCAATGGCGCTTTATAATCGAGGGCTTCTCCTGTGTAAGAAATAAAAATGGTTGGAATACACAAAGTACGTGCACCTGCTTTTTCTATGATGAAGGCAGGAGAACTTGGATCCCAAACAGAGTATCCTCTTGCTTCAAAGGTATTTCTAATTCCTCCATTTGGAAAAGATGAAGCGTCTGGTTCTTGTTGTGTAAGTGATTTACCCGAAAACACTTCGATTCCGGTGTCGATACCCGTAGGTTCGAAGAAACTGTCGTGCTTTTCGGCGGTGGTACCTCTCAATGGTTGAAACCAATGAGTGTAGTGGGTTGCACCCATATCTAAAGCCCAATTTTTCATCCCTTCTGCAACACCGTCCGACATTTCTCGGCTAACCGCATGTCCCTCATTAATTGCCTTTTCAATCGCTTTTTGTGACTCCTCCGACAAATACTGTTTTTGAGCTTGTGGCCCAAACACCATTTCGCCAAAGTACGATGATATTTCGTTGCCCGCTACAAACGTTGAAATTACTGAATCATTTGCTGATTTTGCTGTGGATGATTTTTTCTCAGACATTTTATTTGAATAGTTCTTAGATTTCTGCTGCAAATTTAGTTTGATTTTAATCAACCACATAGAAAGTCTTTAAATATTTATTCAACAAGTGTTAAAATGACACATTTCTGCCGATTCCCTTGGAAAACGCCAACTTCTGAACTCAATATCCACAAAAATCTCACATTTTGAAAATTATCCCCAAATTAGCAACAATAACATTAAATTCGCCCAATATTTTCACTCATGGGGCACTCCCGCATCGACAAACTCACCGCAGCCGGACTTTTGATTACCTTAGGAATCATCTACGGCGACATTGGAACTTCTCCTTTGTATGTTATGAATGCCATTGTTGGCGACAAATTAATTTCCGAAGATTTGGTTCTTGGGGGTATTAGCGCAGTGTTTTGGACACTCACTATTCAAACGACAATCAAATATGTCATTCTCACATTGCAAGCCGACAACAAAGGTGAGGGCGGAATTTTCTCCTTGTATAGTTTATTAAGACGACGTTTTCCTTATTTAGTTGTTGGAACCATGGTTGGAGGCGCCATGTTGCTTGCCGACGGGATTATTACACCACCAATTTCTGTGGCATCAGCCATTGAAGGTCTGAGATTTATCAATCCAACGAATGGGTATCATATTGATTTGAGGGACATTCAAACGGTGCCAATTGTCATTTCGATCATCATTGGAATCTTCCTTTTTCAAAGAGCGGGCACAACCGCTGTTGGGAAATTCTTTGGACCAGTAATGCTCATTTGGTTTTCGATGCTCTTCGTTTTAGGGGTATCACAAATGGCCGCACATCCTGAAATCATTCGTGCCCTGAATCCAATATGGGTATACCGTTTTATAACATCCTCACCTAATGCTTTTTTACTACTGGGTGCCGTTTTCTTATGCACCACAGGGGCTGAGGCATTATATTCTGATCTTGGACATTGCGGGAAAAAGAACATCCAATATTCTTGGATTTTTGTAAAATTTTGCTTGCTCGCAAACTACTTTGGTCAAGGAGCTTGGCTTTTGAAACATATTGGAGAGCCACTTGGTGAAATGCGTGTGTTTTATTCTACCATGCCCGATTGGTTTTTGCCAATTGGAATTACCATTGCAACCATGGCTGCAATCATTGCAAGCCAAGCTTTAATTAGTGGTTCGTTTACGCTTGTCTCTGAAGCCATACGTTTGCATTTCTTTCCAAAATTTACAGTTAAGTTTCCAACTGCTGTAAAAGGACAAATTTATATCCCAACAGTGAATACAGCACTTTTAGCCGGTTGTATTGCCATTGTACTCATTTTCAAAGAATCAGCAGCAATGGAAGCGGCATATGGATTGGCTATAACCGTTACCATGTTAATGACAAGTATTCTATTGTTCTATTACTTAAAAACAAGGAGATGGAACATTGTACTCATTTGGGTGATTATGCTTGTATTTTTTGCAGTTGAATCGGCATTCTTGATGGCCAACTTGTCCAAATTTATGGAAGGAGGCTTTGTTACTTTATTTATAGGGGCAGGTATCATTGCAGTGATGTATGTAAGTTACAGAGGTGGCCAAATCAAACAAAAAATGGTAATCACAGAAAAACTTACCAATTATAGAGATAAATTGAGATCTCTCAGCCAAGATACAACGCTGCCTAAATTTGCAACGCATCTGATTTACCTCAGTAAAGCCAAACAAGACGATGAAGTAGAATCACCTTTGTTGTATTCTATTTTACACAAACGACCCAAACGGGCCGACTTCTATTGGTTTATCAATGTTGATGTGACCGATGAACCATATACCATGGAATATAAAGTAACCGTGATTGAAAAAAATGATATTTACAAAGTTCGATTCAGACTCGGTTTTAGAGTGCAACAAAAAATTAGTCTTTACTTGAAGGGTGTGATTAACGAAATGATCGAGAATAAAGAAATCGATTTAGATCCTTACTATCACGGATTCGCCGATAAACACAGCAGAGGAGATTTCAGATTTGTGTTGGTCGAAGAAGAAATGAGTACCGAAAACGAATTGCCATTGTTCGATAATTTGATTATGGATGCCTATGAAAAAATTAAAATTATGGCCGGCCGCCCAGAAAAATGGTTCGGATTGGATGGTAGTGTTGTAACAAAAGAACTTGTTCCCGTTGTTATTGCTCCTAGAGCAGAAGTTCAACTTAAAAGAATTCGCTAAAAATGCAAAAAAAAATCAGCTTATTTTCACTCATCTTTTGGGGGATATGCCAAATAGCATCTGCCCAGAATATTTCATTCGATGATATTTTCATCAACCGATCTTTACGACCAAAACCTGCGAATATTGGACAATTTACGGAAGATGGGAAGTTCCTTATTGCCACCAAAAGCAATTCCAAAGATTGGTGGATCATCACCCAAAATCCAAGTAACCCCACCGACTCACTGAAAACGTTGTTCCACTCAAGTTGGATCAATCAAAAAATTCAACAAGGTGCAACCAAGTTCTCAAACGACTACCAATTTTTATTGGTTGAAACCAATCAAAAACAAATTTACCGTCATAGCTATTCGGTAATTGCTTATGTGATTGATATTCAAAACAAGAAGGTTATCGATATCCCTGGAAGAGTGCTCTATCCAACATTAAGCCCCGATAACCAAAATGTTGCCTATGTAAAAGAAAACAATCTGTATATCTTCAACTTGCAGAAAAAGCAGGAAACAGCTGTAACTACTGATGGCAAAATCAACCAAATGATCAATGGCGCAGTTGATTGGGTTTATGAAGAAGAATTTTCCATGAGTCAAGGATTTTCGTGGAGCCCAACTGGAAATTTTTTGGCTTACTACCGTTTCGACGAATCCAAAGTGAAAGAATTTTCGATGGACATTTTTAATGATTTATATCCCTCACAAGAAAAATGGAAATATCCGAAAGCAGGGGAAGCAAATTCAACCGTCGATGTTTTTATCTACAACATCACCAAAAATAAATCTGTTCAAGCTTATATTGAAAGTCAACGAGATCAGTACATTCCTAGAATACAATGGACTCAAACCGACAATCAATTGAGCATACAAAGGTTGAATCGCCTTCAAAATCATTGGGAACTGTTGTTCTGCGATCCAAATTCAGGAATTTGCAAAACAATTATCGAAGAGAAAGACCCTGCTTATGTTGAAATCACAGATGATTTGATGTTCATTCCTAATTCAACCAAATTTTTCTACACTTCAGAAAAATCAGGGTTCAACCATTTGTACTTGTTCGATTACGTCAAAGGCACAAATGTTCAAATTACTGAGGGACAATGGCAGGTGAATAAAATTTGTGGATTCAATGCATCAACACAAACAGTGTATTATACTTCTACCGAGTATTCCACAATCCAAGATAATTTGTGGAGGGTTTCTATTGCCAGTAAAAAAAGACAAATGTTAAAAACTGGCTTTGAAGGAAATCAAACTGTGATTATGAGTCATAATGCCTTGTGGTATTATGTTATGTCATCTTCCTTCTCTGAAAAACCAGTTTACACTACCATTTTGGTAGATGGGTCCAAAGAATTGGTTCAAAGTTCAAAAATGAAAGCGCTACAAAAAGCGGAATTCTACAGCAGCTCGGTGATGCTTACGATTGAAGACAATCAAAAATGGACAGAAAATTTGACTCGATTAAACTTAGGAACATGTACTTTCGGAGAATTTAAAAACAACGAAGGAACGTCCCTCAATTATTGGATGATCAAACCTGCGAATTTCGATTCTACAAAAAAATATCCAGTATTAATGTATATGTATGGTGGACCAGGACACAGCACAGTGAGAAACGCTTATGCAGGTCGTAACTTCTTATGGTTCCAACATTTAGCAAGTCAAGGCTACATTGTTTTTAGCGTAGACAACCGTGGAACAGGAAACAAAGGGGCCGCTTTCAAAAAATCAACATACTTAAATCTCGGCAAATACGAACAAGAAGATCAAGCAGCTGGCGCTGTTTGGTTGGGCAGTCAAAAATACATAGACGCTTCTCGAATTGGAGTTTGGGGATGGAGTTTTGGCGGTTACTTAACCAGTTTGTGCATGGTGAAAAGTCCCTCATTATTTAAAATGGGAATGGCAGTTGCGCCTGTAACTCATTGGAAATATTACGACAATATTTACACTGAACGTTATTTAAGAACGCCGGAATTGAATAAAATCGGATATGAAGAAAATTCTCCGTTGAATTTCACTGCAAATTTGAAAGGAAAATATTTGATTGTTCATGGAACAGCCGATGACAATGTTCACTTCCAAAATGCAACGGAAATGATTAAAGCCATGATTAAATCGGGAACAAATTTTGATTCAGAAATTTATCCAAACAGAAATCATGGAATTGGCGATATGGATGCTCAAAAACATCTTTTCAGAAAACTCACTACCTTTGTTAAAGAAAATTTGTAAACCCTTTCTTCATCTAATTGTTTATTCAACATGTTACCAGAAATAGGAAAAAAAGCACCAAATTTTTCGGCACTCAACGAAAATGAAAAAACTGTGAGTTTATCAGATTTTACAGGAAAGAAATTGGTTTTATATTTTTATCCCAAAGATGATACCCCAGGATGTACTGCTGAGGCATGTAGTTTGAGAGATAATTACCAAGATTTATTGGATAAAGGTTATGCAATTTTAGGTGTAAGTCCGGATGATTCAAAAAAACACACCAAGTTCATAAACAAATATAACTTGCCATTTAGTCTTCTTGCGGATACTGATCAATCTGTGTGCAATGCCTACGGAGTTTGGGTTGAAAAAAGCATGTACGGAAGAAAATACATGGGAGTTGCCCGCACAACCTTCATCATTGATGAAGAGGGAATTCTCACTGAAATCATCGAGAAAGTGGATACAAAAAACCACGCCTCACAAATTAACTAAACAATGACATCTACCCCTAAACTGAACTTTGGAGTTATTGGAAATGGAAGTTGGGCAACCGCTCTCATTAAAATACTGACCGAAAACACCTCTATTTCCATCAACTGGTGGATGAGAGATGAAAGTACTGTGAACTATATCAAAGAATTCCATCACAATCCCAAGTATTTATCTTCGGTTGAAATTCATCCAAATGTGATTAGTGCAACCACCAACATTCAAGATGTGATTGACCAATCAGATATTATTCTTTTGGCTGTTCCTTCTGCATTTGTTGATGCTGCATTAAAAGGGGCAAATTTACCAACCAATAAAACATATATTACGGCAATCAAAGGCATCGAACCTCATTCGAAAATGGTTATTGCCAAGTATTTGAACCAAAATTTCAACATCCCTTTTGATAACATCACCCTTATATCTGGCCCTTGTCACGCCGAGGAAGTAGCACTTGAAAAATTAAGCTACCTTACCATTAGTGGATTGGTTCCTGAAACAACCGCGAAAATTGCAAATCTTTTCGACTGTAGATTTATCAATATCAGTCAAACCCAAGATTTAATTGGTGCTGAATATGCTTCTGTTTTGAAAAATATTTATGCCATAGGGTCTGGAATTGCACATGGACTAGGCTATGGTGATAATTTTCAGGCTGTTTTTGTTGCTGCCGCAATTCGAGAAATGGAAACCTTTTTACATGAAATTCATGTTGAAAATAGAGATGTGAAAGAAGCAGCATATTTGGGAGATTTACTCGTTACTTGTTATTCTCAGTTCAGTAGAAACAGATCTTTTGGAACCATGTTGGGAAAAGGATACTCTGTTAAATCGGCCCAACTCGAAATGAATATGGTTGCAGAAGGTTACTACGCCACCGAATTGGTTTATGAATTAGCAGTGAATAACAAAATTGAAATGCCCATTGTTAAAGCCGTTTACGATGTTGTTTATAAACAAGGTAATGCCAAAACCATTTTTAATTTCTTGGCAGAAAAACAACTTTATTAAACAATTACAACCGTTTTTTGTTACTTAAGCAATGACATTTAAAATATACACCAGAAAAGGCGACGACGGTAAAACCGGACTCATTGGCGGAGATAGGGTTGCAAAACATCACATTCGTGTTGAATCTTACGGAACGGTAGATGAATTAAATAGTCATATTGGATTGGTTAGAAGCTATATCGCCAACAGCGATGAAGAAAAAATCCTTGCCGATATCCAAAACAATTTATTTACCATTGGTTCGTATTTGGCGTCTTCGGCAAGCAGTAAAATGAATTTGCCAGAATTCTATGAATCGAGTATTGAAAATATTGAAACTGAAATTGACCGTTTAACCGCTACCCTTCCTGAACTTAAAAATTTCATTCTTCCGGGTGCAACCTCACAAGGGGCACAATCGCACATAGCACGTTGCGTTTGTAGGCGAGCAGAGCGTTTGGTGGTCCACCTTTCCGATATTGAAGAAATTGAACCGTTTATTATCAAATATTTGAACCGCTTAAGCGATTATTTATTCACGTTGGCTAGATTTTTAGATATGAAATTTGGAGGGACAGAAATTCCGTGGATACCGAGAGCCAACGGATAATTGGCGATTTTCGCAAAAAATAAATTCCCCGTCCGACAAATATGCGCTTTAAATCGAAGAAATTTAAAATTCGTCTTGCATATTTGTTTAAACAAATATAACTTTGCAATAAAACTATGAGAAAAAATATATTCTTTTTAACAGCCGCAGTAGCATCAATGATGTTTGCTTCATGCGGTAGCAACGCTTCTGAGGCAGGTGCAGCAGACAGCGCAATGACAGCAACAGCAGGTTCTGCAGCTTACACCGTTGACCAAAACAGCACTCTTGGTTGGGGTGGATCTAAGGTAGTTGGTGTTGGCTCACACGCTGGTACTATCGCAATTTCTGAAGGTACTATCTCTGTAGAGAACGGCAACATCACTGCTGGTTCTTTCACTGTAGACATGAAGAAAATTGTTTGTACAGATTCTGGTTTGCCAGCTGAATTCAATGCAAAATTAATCGGTCACTTAAGTGCTGATGATTTCTTCAACGTTGAGAAATTCCCAACTGCAAAATTCGTTATCTCTAGCGTTAAAGCTGAAGCTAACGGCGAAAACACTCACGTTATCTCTGGTAACTTAACTTTGCGTGATTCGACTAAAAACATCAGCTTCCCTGCTGCTGTAGCGATCACTGAAACTGGTTTAACTGCTAAAGGTAGCACTACCATCAACCGTTTGGATTGGGGTGTTAACTATGACAAAACCAACATGAGTCTTCCTGAAAAAGCTGCTGCTAAATTGAAAAATGGCGTTGTATCTAAAGACATCACCATTTCTTTCGATCTTAAAGCAACTAAGAAATAAGGAAATTTAAAGTTGAAGGTTTATAGTTTATCGTTATTTACGAAAACCTTATAACCAAAAAAAGCGCCTGATTACTCAGGCGCTTTTTTATTTAACGTTGAAAGTTTAATGTTTACAGTTCGGAAGTATTCTTCTTAACCTTAAACGCTAAACTTTCAACTCTAAATTCCCGTTAAAGATATAATGTTTACAGTTCGGAAGTATTCTTCTTAACCTTAAACGCTAAACTTTCAACTCTAAATCCCCTATCACATATACCTATTGCCAACCCAAACAAAGCGGCGGTTGATATACAATGCATCCGTGAAGCTAGCATTGCCACTTGGATTTCCACCCGTAACGTGAAGATCACTGAAAGCCGCATGCTGGTTTACAAACGCAGCACCAACAAAGTTGAAGCTTACTGGTGTAAACGCATTGTTCATGGTTTCCTCTACCGAATTACAAAAATCGGTGTTTGTTGAGTAACATTGACAAGTTATAGCCCCTTTATTTTTTGCACTTTCCGCGGTAAGAGCCAAACTCTCAGCAGAATCTTTCGTTTTCACAATAAACAAAATTGGACCGAAACATTCATGCTGCCAAGAATCTCTATCAGAAGCATTTACAACCACTACAGAAGGACTCAACACACGGGTATCTGCAAATTCTGGGTTCACAAAATCAATTGGAGCCAATGCCACGTGTTTGTTTTCGAGGGTACTCATGATCCTATTTTTGGTTACATCATTTTGAATTGCACCCAAAGTAAATGGACCCATTTTGGGATTTTCCACCAACCCTTTGATAGATTCAGCAATACCTGAAACCACTTCGTCGAAAGACAAATGTCCCTCAGAAGAAGAAATACCTGACTCAGGAACAAAAACATTTTGAGGAGCCGTACACATTTGACCACTATACAAACTTGCAGCGAACGCCAAATTCCCGAAAACCGCTTTTGCATCGGCTACACTATCTAAAATCACGGAGTTCACACCCGCTTTTTCAGTGAAAACGGTTTTATTCGGTAAAGATTCGATATAATCGCCGAAAGCTGATCCACCGGTATAATCAATCAACTGAATGTCGTTATGTTCTGCCAAATGCTTGGTTATCGGATTTTCGATGGTATCAACTGCTAATTGTACGATCGACAATGGCAAACCATGTTTTCCCAATACTTTTTGCATTTCAGCAACAACTATTGCAATGGGTAAAATGCTTTTTGGGTGCGGTTTCACGATGCTTACATTTCCTGCAATCAAATTCGCAAACAGCCCAGGAACGGTATTCCATGTTGGGAAAGTGCTGCAACCAATTACAAGTCCTAAACCTTTTGAAACTGCTTTAAAATTTTTCTTCAGGGTTAGATCAAATTTACCCATATTTTTAACCCAAGTTAATTCATTATCAAAGCGTTCCAGCTCTTGTAAACCCATGGCAATCACCTCGAGCGCTCGATCGTTAGCATGAGGCCCACTTGCTTGAAAACTCATTACAAAGCTTTGACCAGTTGTATGCATGGTGGCATAGGCAATTTCAAAAAATCGCTCTTTCACAGCATCCAACATTTCAACCAAAATATTGGCTCTATTTTGGGGGGACAAAGACGTCCAAGCAGCTTTGGATGCATTTGCTTTAGAGATGAGGGTATCTACCGAAAACTGAGGATATTGAACGCCCAATCCAACTTGCATATAGGGGGAAACTTCAGTACCTATCCATCCAATGGATTCAGATTCATCAAGCTCGGTAAATTTTTCATTCAGCTGTTTGCTAAATGCCGTTTTCCCAAGTTCGTTACCGTCTTCGGCATAGGCTTTTGGATTCTCGGGATAAGCCGAGAAGTACAATCTAGATTTAAGCGCTTCTTGCGCATCTTTTAATATAGAATTCATTGCTTGTGCTGTCATAAAAATTAAGCTTGACCTGTTTGACCTCCAAAATTTAACGGAACATTTGGTTGACCGTGCATTTCATCCAATTCCACTTCTCCAAAGTTAGCTTCATAACGCGCTAAATTATCACCCAATGCCATGAGCAAACGCTTCGCATGGTGAGGGGCTAAGATGATTCTACTTTTTACCTTTCCTTTAGGAACACCAGGCATCATCCGAATAAAATCGAGAATAAACTCTGATTGGCTATGTGTAATAATTGCAAAGTTGCTGTAAATACCTTCAGCAATTTCTTCGGTTAACTCAATGTCTAATGATTGAGGAACTTGCTCGTCATGATTGTTGGACATATTACAAATTTAAACGATAATCTTGGAATTGTTGAGGAAGTTAGATAGAAATTATTTGTGTATTTCAATAAAATAAAACCACATTTTTGTAACTAAAAATCTTAAAAACCGTTTAATATTGTAACAAAATATGCTGAAAATCAACAAATTCCTTCATGCTAACATGCTGAAATACTCAAAATTCAGAAAAATTTTAGCTTTTACAATTGCAATTTTCGCAAAATTCACGGTGTTCGCTCAAACGCCTAATTGGGCTGAGCATGTAGCACCCATACTGTATCAGAACTGTACAAAATGCCATATTGCAGGGGGAATTGCACCATTTTCATTAGTTGGGTATTCAAATGCACAATCTATGGCTAGCAGCATTGCCTATTCTGCAGAAATCAAAAGAATGCCACCATGGCCTGCAGATTCGAAATACAAACGATATGCGCATGAAAGAATTTTGAGCAGTCAAGAAATCGAAATTTTAAAACAATGGGCGAACAACAATACTCCTTCCGGAAATTTAAACCTCGCTCCTCCCGACCCTAGCCCTACAACAGGGCCTCAATTAAACAATGCTAACATTGTTTTAAAAATGCCAAACTATGTGGTGAACACCAATTCCGATGAATATCGTTGTTTTGTATTGCCAACCAATATCCCTCAAAATCAATATGCTACAGCACTTGAGGTTGTTCCAGGAAACCGTCAAATTGTGCATCATGTACTTGTATTTCAAGACACCAGCATGATACCTGTGAATAAAGATAATCAAGATCCCAATCCCGGATATTTGGCTTTTGGAGGTACAGGATCTCCAACATCGCAGCTCATTGGTGTTTATGTTCCCGGACAAGAACCATTTGTATTTCCAGAAGGATTTGGAACGAAATTATTGAAAAATACAAGGATAATTTTACAGATTCACTACCCCGGAGGAGTCAATTCAATGCTAGATTCCACGAAGGTTTTATTGAAGACAACCACAAATTCAACGCGCGAAGTACTCATTGCTCCAATTCTAAATCACAACAACAGCAACATGACCAACGGACCATTGTATATTCCAGCCAATGTTGAAAAAACCTTCTTCACAAAATACAATGTAAATGGAAAAGCAACGATTTTCGCAATTGCACCTCACATGCATCTCATTGGCACCAGTATCAAAGCGTATGGCTTAAGGGGTACAGACACAATTAAATTCATTGACATTCCTAAATGGGATTTTCATTGGCAAAGAACCTACAGCTTCAAAAATCCGGTGATTGTTCAAAATGGGGATATCCTTTGGGGGGAAGCCAAATATAACAACACCAGCAGCAATCCCAACAATCCAAATTCTCCACCGTTGGCTGTTACAAAAGGCGAAGGAACGGCCGATGAAATGATGCTTATATATTTCTGGTACACTTTGTATCAAAGTGGCGACGAGAACTTAATCATTGACACCACCACATTAAAAAACATATCAAACACAGTTAAAATTGCGAAAATTCAGACATCCGTTTACCCGAATCCGATAAAAAACAATTTGTTTTTCAAATCGAATGAACCGATTGACAAAATTGTAATTTTTAATTTTGAGGGACAAAAAATCGATGAATATCAATTTGTTGCAAAAAAAGAAGGCAGCATAGTGATTAAAAACCAACCTGTAGGTATGTACTACATTGAGTTGAGCAATGATCAAAAAAGCTCAAAAACCAAAGTTTTCATGGAATAGTTGTGCAACGATTATTCTTTGGCACAAATTACTGAAATTTCAACAAGGGCATCTTTGGGTAATCTTGAAACTTCAACGGTTTCGCGTGCTGGAAAAACACCTGACTGGAACCATTTTGCATACTCTTCATTCACGATTGGAAAATCGTTCATACTTTTCAAAAAGATAGAAGTTTTCACAACATGATCAAAAGTTAAACCCGCTTCTGTGAGCAGGGCTTGGATATTCTTCATCACTTGTTGGGTTTGTAAACGCACATCCGTTTCGGAAACAAAAGCACCTGTTTGAGGGTCTAGGGCTATTTGACCAGAGAAATAGTAAGTATTTCCAAATCGAACTCCTTGGCTATAAGGACCAATTGGTGCGGGTGCATTTTTTGTTAAAATCGTTTCTCTCATATTTGTTGTATTTTTGTAAGCACATGAAAATAGCAGTATTGGGAACAGGCAAAAAAGCAGAGGCTTGGAAAGGTCGCAATTTGAACCCGGAAACATATACATGGGTGCAAGATACAAAATCTCATTACGATTTTGATATATTCATTGATTTGAATTTTGACGAACATCCAGAAAAATTGAGCGACTATGTGTGCAATGAAAAAACCATTTTTTTGTTTAGTGCATTGAATATCACCATCGAAGGAGCTTTTCACACCGCTAAGCTCACTCCAATGTCCCTCAAAATAATTGGAATCAACGCATTGCCCACAATGATAGAGAGAGACACGATCGAATATACCAACCCATTGAAAATTGGCGAATTAGATAACATTTTCACACTTTTGGGCTATTCAAATTTCATAGAAGTTGAAAGCAGAGTTGGGATGGTTACACCAAGAATTGTTTCGATGATTATCAATGAGGCATTTTACACTGTTCAGGAAGGAACTGCCAACCAACAGGATATAGACACAGCCATGAAATTGGGTGTAAATTATCCGAAGGGACCATTTGAGTTTCTCAATCTTATGGGAGTTGAGAATGTTTATCTATTGTTGGAAGCGTTATACAACGATACCCGAGAAGAACGTTATAAAATTTGCCCTGCACTGAAAAAAGAATTCCTAAAACATTCAATATCATATATTTGATTGAATTTATTTTCAAATAACCCGAAAAGTTCTTTGAATTTTATTTGCAAAAAATGCAATAAAAAAGGTGGTCTGATATAGACCACCTTTTTTATTGAGAACTGAAATCAATTATTTCTGAACAGAGATTTTCTCTGTAACTACTTTTTGACCGTTAGATACTTTAACCAAGTAAACACCATCACTAAAGTTCGACACATTGATTTGTGTCAAGCCAGAATTTGTGTTCATTGACTTGATTAATTGTCCTGACATGGTTGTAACCTGAATATTCACAGTGCTACCAAATTCAGAAGATGTGATAACATTCACAAAAGAGTTGGTTGGATTTGGATAAACCTTCACTCCCATTGATTGAATTTGATGAACATCGGCACGATTCATTACAACAGATTTGGTTACAGAACACATACAACCAGTTTGACGCATTGTAGCTCTCATGGTTACTTCATAAGTGCCGTCTTGAGCGAAGTTATAGCTTTGAGCAGCATTGACATCTTTGGTTTTAAAGTTTCCACCACCTTCAAATACCCAAGTGTAATCAACATTGTTTTGACCACCGATTACACCATTAGCATTCATAGGTTCAACATTGATGCCATAAAACCCGAATCCGTAATCTGGTTTAGATGTAAAGTCGCAAGTTCTAGGCGCTTCGTTAATTGTGATTTCTTGTGTAATTGAATCTGCGCAACCGCCTTTGATAAAGGCATATAATGTTACTTTCGGGGTTAAGGTAACAGCCGTGATGTATTTCTTAGATGGATCAGAGCTAGTAGTTGTGGTTCCATCTCCAAAATCCCATTTGTAAGTAATTTCACCTTGGGTCCATGAAGTATTGTTCACAAAAACAACGTCTTCACCAGAACAAACATCTGCAGCAGTAAAGCTTGGAGTTGGTTGGGTGAGTACAACAAGATCTTTAACAACCGTATTGGTGCAACCATTGTCGAGTGTCACTCTAAATGTAATTTTCTTAGGACCTAATTTACCTTTCCAATCTTGAGTTGGAGATTCAGCCAAGGAAGTTGATCCATCTCCGAAATCCCAAGAATAAATTGGAACTGCGCCAGCAACAGAAGGCGTTGTGTTGGTGAAAACAGTTGGTTTTACCGAACATAAAGGGCCGTTGATAAAGCTTGTTTTCGGACTTTCTTTTACAGAGACTTGTTTTGTTACTGAATCTAAACAACCAAATTCAGAAGATACTATGAGTTTCACTTGTTTGTTGCCAGACTTTTGGAATTGGTAGGTTGGACTATTGTTGGTAGAAACATTTCCATTATCGTCAAAATTCCAAAAAGAACCAAGCAGACCACTTGAAATGGTACTTGAGTTGTTGAATGTAAATTTATCATTGTCGCAAACACCCGCAGTTCTCGTGAAGGCTGCAACTGGTTTATCAAATTGATATACCTTTTGAGTTAATTTGGCTTCACAACCATTCAAACTAGCGGTAAGAGAAACGGCATATGTACCAGCTTTTGCATACATGTGAGTGGCATTGATATTCACACCAGATTTGGTGGCAGAGCCATCACCGAAGTTCCAAGTAGAAACAGCTGAAGTTGGAGTGGTAAGATTGGTAAAGGTTAAATCTTTACCTTCACAAGCATTTGTTTTCGTAAAATCAACTTTAGGAATTGCAGAAACAACAACAGTTTGAGTGTCTTTAAATTCAAATCCGTAAGGCATTGTTTTGGCGGTTAAGATTACCTTGTAGGTACCTTCATTTGGAAATTGGAATACAGGTTCTGGAGCACTTGAAGTATCTGCGGCAACTCCTGTACCAAAATTCCAATTAAATTCCATAGAACCAGATCTTACAGAACTTGTATTTGCAAATAATACGGCATCGCCATTACAAATTTTAGATGGGAATTTAAAATCAGGATTGATTGATGGATAAATCAGGATATTGCGCTTAATATTGGTATCGCAGCCATTTGCATTATCAAAAACGCGCAACACAAGGGTTATCATTGAATCTTCTAAGGTATTGTCATTGGTAACAAACTTAACTTCCATGTTATTAGATCCAGAAGGCGGCGTTAATGTAGCACCGGTAATTGCAGTTCCACCTTTTGTATAGGCTTGAACTTGTGCGTACCAACCAGAAGTTGCACCTGAAGTTGAATTATAGTCGCTGTTTGAATAAATTCTTGGTGCATTTACATCGTAAATAATTGGTTGATTTAAAATGGTGATATCATTTGTTTTGCTATATTGATAAATTGCTTTCGTAGGTTTAGTAGACGCGGTAAATGTCCCTCCACCCGGAGCAGGTTTAACCATGGTATAAAAAGTAAAGGTATCATTGCTCAGGTTATCGTCGTAAGCATCAACGAAAATGCAAATTTTGGCAGGACCAGCCACATTCAAAGGAATTGCCACTGTATAATCAATTTTTGCGACAGCACTTGGTAAAATTCTTTGCGTTACTTTCTGAGAATATTTGCTACCGCCATTAACCGTGTATGAAACGTTGAAATTATAAATGGTATCTACAAATAAATTCTCTACATAAATATTTGAAGAAGTAGAATAACCTGCACAAACAGCCGCTGGAACAGAAAAGTCCGTTTTGTTTGCTTTGATATCCATGAAGCTCTCATAAGCACCCCGGTCTGATTTAAACAAATTTCGATTGTTCTTTCCTTGGTCAATTTTAACATTGGATACTGTAGGGACATTATTTTGCGTTTCAAAGCTATTGCAACGATAATCATAAATAGAAATATCCTTGAATTGAGGATCTGTATAATTATTGCCTAAACCAACGTAACCAGAACCTAATAGTCCAGAGAAATCACTATAGGCAGTGGTTCCTAAGCACCAATATTGAGTTCCAAAATTAAAATAGAACGTATTGTTATCATGTTCTTTAAAATTGGAGACACTCGTATTATAAAGGTAATGGGTGTAAGCATATGCATGATTTGTCATGTATAAAATATTCCCTGTGAAACGGATATCGATGTCATACATTTGTTGAATCACATATCCATAGGCATAATGAGACGAGTAAGTTGAACCTATACTTTTTACGGTATTTTGTCGCCATTGTGAAGAATAACCACTGTTACCGCTGTAGGTGTATACATTGATAGCTCCATAATAGCCCATATTGTCGGCAATAATATTGTTCGTAAATTCTATGTTGTATAAATAGTAAAGATACATTCCATAAAACATTCCTTGATAAGTACTTGTATTGTTATTTACAATTCTGTTTCGATTCACCTTATAACTTGCATAGTAGTAACACATCACAGCGTACATTTGATATCCAGACCAGTTATTTTCAATAACATTGTCTTCAAATAAGATACTTGAACGAACGGAATTTGTGATATTATAATTGTAGAATACTGTTACATAACCAGTTCCACCAGTACCCCATTGACAGTTAACCACTTTATTCCCTGTGATATTGTAATCTTGTCCGTACATTAAATAAAACGGATAAGAGGTTGAAGAAGAGTACGTCCTAATGTTATCAACTGTATTGTTCGTTAAATTCACTACATAATTATAGTAACAATAATAGTTATAGGCATAATAATATGCTTTAATATTAATGAATTTATTACCGTTTAAAACCACAGGATTTGAGGAATTTCCATAATTGTAATAAGCATAGATCCCCATGAAATAGGCATAATAACCAGAACTAGACGATTCTGAGGCACCTACATACGGAAGATCATGGATGTTAGAACCGCTGATAGTTGTAGAACGGTTTGTGCTGTAAGTATACATTGAGTAAAAAATGTATGGAGAAGTATAGGTTGTTGTTGAGCTCGAAGAATTTTTACGGCTCACATCGGTATTTAAAAACTGTTCACCGTTCGTGTAATAGTTCCGAACCGCCATGTAATAGAAATTTTCAATAATGTTGTTATTGAAAGTATTGTTCGAAGGAGTATTCGTATAAAATGATGTACCTTGACAATCGTTGATGGCGTAACATGGACCTGGACTATTATATCCAGCTCCAGCGGTTGTTACACATCGCATTGTGCAGCTTGTAATTGTATTATAACTTCCGTTGTGGGTTGTACTCGTAGAAGTTGGCGAAGTAGCGGAAGGACTAAAATTAATATAAGCGCTACCTGCTGTACTTGCCGTTGAAAGATTTGTAAATTCAAGAATACAACCATTCAATGCATTATAATCGGCACCACCACTAAATCGAACACACTGCACATATGAACCATTTGCTGTATTTCGAATCGTTAAATTTTTAATGGTTACATAATCCACCCCACTAAAATTTAAAACATCATATGCATAAGATGAAGACAACACTTTGTTGCTTCCTTCGATCGTAAGTGTTTTTGTTGAGGAGGTAGGATTTGATGCATTCCCTGTTATCGTGAGCACTGATGTATTCGATACATCATCGGTTACAACGGTAACGGTTGAAGCGGTTGAAATTCCATTTGAATTAAAATAGCTAACAAAGCTGCTCCATGAAATAAAATTTGTGGAGGATGCGGCAGCACCAGAGTTAATGGTGTAAGAAGTGCCACTTAATTGGGCGTTTAACTGAAAAACCATTGTAACACAAACTAGCGCTATGATAGTTTTTAAGTGTCGCAATGATGAAAATTTGTAATTGATTGATTTCATATTGTTTAGATTAATTTGGTTTAACTTTTATGAAATACAAATTCGGTAATTTAAGTTATAATATTTTCATTTTCTGATTGTTATGTGAAAAAGATTTGAATATTATGACGGTTCTATGACAAAAAAAATGGGTGACCTTTCGATCACCCATTTCACTATAATTTGAAAAACTTGTCTCTTATTTCTGAATGTTCATTTTACGTGTTACCACTTCTGAACCATTTGAAATTTGAATCATGTAAACTCCGCTGCTCATTGCACTTGCATCTACGCTGATCAAACCTGTGTTTTCTACACTCATGTTTTTCACAACTTGTCCG
>JACCEA011160093.1_pt1 | contig 60224 bp, 83 predicted proteins | sample 7449851 | NCBI WGS metagenome assembly JACCEA01 (sample SAMN15323453, study PRJNA562643) | freshwater metagenome | isolation source: river surface water | place: USA:Blue River Watershed | collected 2017-08-18 | reverse complement strand
GCATATGTAGTTGCTCCAAGTTCATCTGTTTGGATATCTATGCTTCCAAATGCTGATGGTAGTCTGTAAAACTCAAAACCTAGTCGAGTATCATTTCCTGAAGAGTCTGGTGCTGTAGACGATATACCTATGGCTATATCTTGCTTTGGAAATGAAACCATTCCTGCTAGATATGATGTAATAAATCTTTTTCCAAATTTTGTTATCATGCTGGTTTCTTACCTTTCATTCCAATAATTGTTTTACCTGTGGAATTTTTTATTTTTAACACCACAGTAACTGTTGGTGGATTTGTATTATAGTTAACAGTTTGTGATTTGATTGATATATCTCCAAGCTGTGGTAGCAAGGCTGCAATCTCTCCTCCAACGCCTGGATCATCTGGTGGAATATAAATTACATCAGTATCCTGATTTCCATATATTGAGGAATATCCATAAGCTTCTTTAAACTTGTCTAACACCTTGCCATCAATGGTTCTTACAATATTTTGATCTGCATCTTGAATGGCTTTATCTCCAGGAAGCAGGAATAAGGTATCGTTCTTGTCGATTTGCGATGATGATATTTTTTCTCTCATTTTTTTATTATACCATTTAGTTAACTATAAATAGATCTAGCTGCTATAGTAGTTTCTAACCCTTCATTCCATGATTGAGTTACATTAGTAACTAAAAACTTTTCTGTTCCTGACAAATCGTTAAACGGATATGATATTGATATAATGTCTCCTACTGAAATCAATGGGTTTCCAAATGCCTTTAACACAACTTTAATCTGTTGATTTTTAAGCTGGCCCTTAATCCATGTCGATAGATTTTTAGCATCATCATATTTTTGAATCCATTTTGAATTAAACGTAATTGGCTCCTGAGATATATACTGGTTAATCTCTTCGTCCATATATTCAAGTGGACTGCTTTGATCAATAGAGTTGCCAAGGATGCTGATAGTAGTTTTTGTATCTCCATTTAAAGGTATATAGGTTCCAGCATTATTTAATATGTACATCTCAGCATTAAATGAAGATAGGTTAGTTCCTAATATCTTAACAAATTTATTTGCTGCAGTTGTTGGGTATTTAGGGAATGCAGGTGTAGTAGAGTATCTAAAATTAATGTTTCTAATTTCTCTAGCTACTGGACCAAACTCTTGAATAAATGGATTTTGAGTGCTTGTGTTTGTATTTGCTAATCCAGTTATAAACAGGTCTCCATAAGCAATTGAACTTGTAGCCGCCGCAAAATCATCTTCATAGATATTCATAAGCTCTGAGTTATCATACTTATCTTTTGAAATTGGCATGGCATAAACATAGTCAAAGTTTGTTGTGCCTAGTGATGAGTACAGACCAATCAGCTGTGTTCTTGAAAGAATATCATTTTTAATAGATGACGGGCTTTTCTGAGTATCAGTTGCAGTAATTTTAAAACCATTTACAAATATAATAAAACTAATCTTAGTTGCTTCAACCTTAACATTAATATCAACCTTATAAGACTCTGGGCCATAGATACCTTTAATTTGTGAATTTGTATTTAATACCTGAGAATCTGGAACATTAATATTGTTTCCCTTGTTAACTTTAATTAACTTAACTTCTGTATCTCCACGAGTGCTTGCTGTTTCTGTTGTTCTTATATTAAGGAAGTATCCAGTGTTGCCTGTCTGATTTACAAAGAATCCCATTCCTCCGCTTTGCTTTGACTCAGATGTCGTAGCCTTAAAGAACATGGTTGTTCCAAAAGAATAGTATGCTGGCAATGATCCAGAAATATTCATGCCCGTGTTTTTTATCGCCATAGAGATAGTCTGTGGATCCTCATTATTTTTGCTAATAGTTAGTAATGATTTTGAAACGGTGCCAGCTTGTCCTATTGTTATACCAGTATCTACTTCTTTTAAATCATCATCGTCTGATTGAGATGCCTGGTATCCTACCGACTCAGATAATAGTTTTGCAAGGGCTGCTTTTGTTACAGCATCTTCTGCACCATTATACTGATAAGTTGAAGTAGTTTTTTGTCCTATAATAGAGTTTGATAGTACTGGCACATATACCGTAAAGTATTGATATGTTCCAGCTGTTCCAGTTGCGTTGGCTCCAGAGTAGGGTCTTATTCTTAAACTATAAATTCCGTTTTGTGCAACATTTGGCATTTGGTAAACACCCTGTCCAGATGTTAGGTTTACAGTAGTTTCTTGGTGCGTTCCAGTAAATGGGTATGCTAGCCTTCCAACAACAACGCTGGCTGTATCTGTAGATGCCACAATTGCGACTGTACCGCTTGTTGTAGATTCAAAATCTAATTCGAAACCAATCGCATTAACTGTTAGACTCATTTTGTTGCCCACCTAATATTTGCTTTTCCAACCCATCCATCTAATGTGTCAGCAGAACTTACATAATGGGAAACCTTATTTGTTCCCAATGCTCCTCTTGTTTTAATACGATACTTTCCTGTTGGCTTCATAGAAGGTACAAAAGATGTACCGTCTAAAGTTTGTTCAACATATGCATCGCCTTTATATTTTAACAAATCGCTTGGTCCTGTAATATCTACCTCTTTTGTTGTTAACGTACCTATTTGTTTATAAGAATATTGTATCGCATCGTATTCAACAATTTCAGAGTTAATTAATAGGTAGCCAGAGAAGCTGTATAGCACGTCATCTTTATTGATAGCATTTTCGTATAAATCAATTGGCTGCAAAGTTATATAGTGCTTAATTGAAGAGTTGGTTGCTGGATCACTTGTTGCAAGCAGATCTCCTTGCAAAGAAGCAGCAGCTAACCAAGTATCTCCAGAATCCCAAATCTTATGGCTACTGTTTTCGTATGTTGCAATTGATGTTGTATAGTAGATTACCTTAACTTGGTTTGCAGTTGGTATAATATCCTTTTGCATAGAAATAATATTTGGCAATTCGTTTTCACTTTTTTCATTTCTAAATGCCCAGGCTGATGTGCGATTTGTGTCATATAGATAGTCTCTTGTGTAAAACTGTAGGATATTATTCTCATCAACAACTGCACTAATCTGTGCATCACGACATAGCTCTTGAATATTTCCCCATACAGTTTCGTTACTATCGCTCCACCAATAGTTCGGTGAGATTATTGATGTATCAACAATATTGGTTCCAGACACCTTGTAGTTAAAATTATAATTAACAAATCCCACTGAGTCTAGCATGTGTCTTATAATTGCAGCAGCAGAGTATTTTTCACAGACAATATCTGGGCATATTGTTTCTTGTAAAATTTTTGCAGAGTCCATAGAGAATAGTTGAACATCTCCGTACTCAGATATGGACCAACTATCCGTTAAAAATAAACCCTGATTAATTTTAAAATAGTTTCCATTTGAGTCTGTGCTTGTACCTTGAGAATCATACATCTTTATAAATGCTTTAATCTCAGATCCTTTTAATAAGTAAATGTTATCTGCAGATATTGTATTAGTTTTTGTGTATGTTTTAAACTTAATTGAACTTGCTTGATATGCATTTAAATCCATTACACATGAATTTGCAGTTACTGTGCCAACTGGCAACATATCTTCTGAGCTAGAGGAGCTTTCTTTATTTATATCCATTGATACCATATACGGTGTTAGATCTTGAATCCAATGTGGGGCTACCTCAACAACTCCTATGTACCCGCCTGGGTTAGTTGCAGTCATAGAAATAGTATTAAAAGATTTTGTAGCATATAGATTTAAAGAAGATTCTGTTGTTGACCATGTAGTTCCATTATAATACAATGTCAAGATTCCAGCCTCGTACGGAGCTGAAGTAAAGCTGGTGATTGCTGACGATGTGCCAGAGGCTATCTGTGATCCATCTAGCGACACAGTCCATGCAGATGGCGTTGCATGAGAAATCTCAAACTTAATAACGATTTTATTTGCAAGAACGTTTTTAACAGAAGCATCTGCATTCTTATAGGCAATTGTTATTCCAGCATTTGTATCTTTTGGTGTTATCCAATACTTATAATAAAGGTCAGCTGATGGATAATAAACTCTATACTTGTTTCCTGATTTTGGATTATAGGTTAAATTTTTTGGATCCGTCCATGTGCCAGCTGCAATGTCACCATCAATTGCATATTTAATTCCAGACCCTGTTGGTCTGTAGTTTTTAACAATTGTATCCAGCGGGAATAACTTTTTAAATGGCTGCCTTCCATTAATTGTTGTATACGAGCTTGTACTGGTAATTGTTGAATAATTAAAATCAACCATAGAGTTAACGTTGATGTCATAGGTGCATCCTATATTATAGCTAACGCTAACATTGTTTTTTAATATATCTGTGACTCTTGATGGTACGGTAATCATTATACCTCTTCCAAAGCGATAGAGACATCCCAAAATGGTTGCAAGCCACGCTTAACAACTGTAAATGAGCAGTCTGTAAATGAAACTGTATACTCCTCGTACCCAGAAGACTCTTGACTTGATCCGTTTTTTGCAAAGTTAATTCTGATTTTAAATGTGCCTTGTCCTTCTGTACTGTGATAAAAAGCTCTGAGGTCTTCTGCTCCCCAGCTATTATCAACAGTTAAAGTTCTGTACGAAGGCAGCATTGTCCAAGAAACGCTAAATCTTTTTTTATCTGCAATGAACATTTTTCTTAGTGTGCCATTAGACATTCTTTGTACTTTTTCAATTCTTTGTGGATCTATATTAAATTCTCTTCTGTTGTGCTCTGTAACTTTATTCCAGGTAGCAGCAGTACCAGCAGGTGTGGCAAGTAGATCTTTAGCTTCAATTAAAAGCATAGAGCCTCTAGGTAGTGTTATTGCCATTATGCATTTCCTCCATACGATACGTTAGAACCAGATTGTCTTATAGATCTTGCAGTCTTTGTTTCGATCATTGAAACTGCAATGTTTGCAATTTCTCTTGCATCTTGTCCTGGCTGTGCATACACAGACATATTATTAACGACTGTCATTCCGCCATTTGAATCTCCACCATAAATACCTGCAGAGAACTTAGAGTTTTGCGGAATATTATATGCTGGCATACCCATTTTACCAAGATTATGTAAAAATTCAAGGTTATCCAGACCTATATTTTTAACAGCTAATGCACTAAACATATATTCGCCATTAGAAGCCATAATTGGAATACTGTCTGATGTGCCATTTCCTGGTCCAGTTATCAATCCAGCAGTTGCATATTTCTTTCTTCCAATTAATCCGCCCATTGCATATCCGCCCATTTTAGTATCAATAAGCATAATGTTTCCATCGTCTTGCACTCTAAATTTATATTCTTTGTATGTTTTGTCTGACTTATTACCAGATGCAAGAGTGAAATGGTCTCCAGCCATAAAGCCTTGTTGCTCAGCATATTTTTTAATTTGCTGTCTATCGCTGTTTGCTCCAATTCCACCAAATGGTGTCTGCCATCCTGCTGGGTTAAGTCCAGCTACTCTTCCCATTGCGTATGGATTTTTAGAAGTTCCTCCGCCAAGTGGGTTTGATTTTGCAAATTTATTAACAGCAGAAACGAACTTGCTTACTGCATCAGAGAATGCTCCATTTGAAGCCTTGTCTCCTGTAAGCTTTGTTAATTCAGTTAGAAGCTTAAACTCTCCAGTTGCGCTACCCTTTCCATCAATTCCATATTGCTTCTTAATTCTTTCTGCTTCTTCTTTTGCTGCTCCGCCTGCATCAATTAAAGCCTTAAGTGCTCTATCTACAGCACCAGCTATTTCTTGAGATGCCTTAGGATTTTTTAGTTTTGCAGCTAGAGTGTCTTTTGTTTCGCCAGCAACAAGCTGTGCCATAGTTGCTCTAAATGTTCCAAGCGCTGTTTGTGCTGCAGCGTTGTTTGTTGCGTTTACCCCAGCTCTTCCTGCAGCAAGCTGATCTTTATCGGCTTGCTCTGCAAGTCTATCTCTTTTATCTTGAGCTGCTTTTATTTCTGCATCTGATTTATCGATAATTGCTTGTCTTGCAAGTTCTCTTGCACGATCATCCATAAGCTTTTGCATATTAAGTTTTGCTCTTGCTGCTCCTGCCATATCTCCGACAGCCACTGCTTGCTGATATTCCATTTGTGCATCTTGTATCTCTTTTTGAATATCTGCATTTTTTTGTTCAACATCAAGAGACTTAAGTCTTGCATCAGTCTCTTCTTTAATTTTTTTAATAAGCTTATCAAGAGCCTTTATTTGAGCATCAATACTACTTGTATCAGAAAGACTCTTCATGGCCTTATTTGAATTCTTAATTGATTGAGTAAGATCATTATATTTATTATTTAATGAACTTAATGGCCCCTTTGTATCTTCAGCTGCAGCAGTTGCTGCTGATCCCCATGCCTGCATTCCGCTAGCAATATCTGATGCGGTATTAGAATCCATTGCAGAAAGATTTAGCTTGCTTCCAAATCCATTCATTAGTAGCTGTGCTTTGGCATATACTCCAAGTAATGTTTCATTTTTAGCAAGTACGCTGCCAAGTGCTAGGTTCTGTGATTTAATTTGTTCAACAGTCTTTTCATCAAGCTTTAAATTGCTTCCCTTAATTCCCTTAATTTTATCTAAGGTCATCTGGACAGCCTTTGTTTGAGTAATAACTTCATTATTCTTATCTTTAGTTCCAACCAAAGATTCTTGATATGAAATCAATGAGTTAAGCATATTATCAATACCAACAGAAAGCTCCTCTGCATTAAAGCCCTTCTTGTCTGAAAGTGTTTTAATTAAAAGCTCTACCTGATATTGTGCTGCAGAAGCTTTATCTGTTATGCCAGTAAACGCCTCAGTTGTAATTGCTGATATTGCATATGCTCCCTTATTAGAAGCCTTGATCAAAGCATAGATCTTATTTGTAGCTTCCTCTACGCTCATGCCTGCAGAAATGTATTGTTGTTTTAATGATGCAGCTAACTTGAGTGTATCCTGACGTCCACTGACTTTATTAAAGTTTCCTACTGTTTCTGATGCATTTTCTTTTGCGTCTTTAATTGCATCATTCAATTCTTTAATTGTTAATGTTAATCCGCTTACACCAGTTCTATTAAGTGACTGGAATGCAGATATATTTGTTTCCTTTGTAAGCTTTAACTGTTCTTGTATTCCCTTAAGCTTATCCGAGAATGAGGTATAGCTTAAACCAGCCTCTTGAAGTGTTTTCTCTGTTGGGCCAAATGCTGCTCTATTTGCTTGACCAACATCCTCAAGATGCTTCTTAAACTTTAATAATCCTGCGCCAATAGCAACAATTGTTGAAACAACAGCAACTGGCGGAGCAAGTCTTCCAAGAAGTCCTGCAATTGTTCTCAATCCACTTCCACTTGATACAATTCCCTTTATAGCAGTAAAGATTCTGTTAATTGGCATAAATGAAGCTACAAGACCAGCTATCTGAATTGCTTGACCAGTGCTTCCGCCTATCATTGAGCCAGCAACCGTTGAACCTAGTCCTATGCCCATCTGTGCAGCCATACCACTACCCATACTTGCGTTTGAGCCAAAACTTGTCATTCTGCTTCTTGAGTATCTTGCATTGGCCATAAATCCTTGATTTAATGTAGGCCTTACTTCATCACCGTTATTTAAATATTGAACTCCACCAACCATTCCGCCTCTGTTGTATCTTCTAATCATTCCACCAGAATTTCTTCTGTTATATCCTCTATAAGCTCCAGGAGTGTATGTGCCTCTAGGAAGAACTGGTGCTGCAGCAGCCTGTCTCTGATTTAATTCGCCTATTCCTCTAAGGCGCATCATCTCTTGTCTAGTACTATTTGTTACAATGTTTCCAAACATTCTTTCGTTTAATACTGCATTTGGTGGCAACTTACCAATGTTTGTATTAATTCTACCTAAAACTCTTTGTGCAATTCCAGCAGCCTGTCTTGGAGCAATTCCTTGTGAAGTTAAAAGCTCCATTAATGAAAGCATATGCTCTGGTCTTCTTTGACTTGCAAACCAATCCGCTGCAGTTGCTCCACCACGATTTAATCTAGTATTAAATGATCTAGATATTGTCATAAATTGATTTGGCAATATATCATATGTTCCAGCATATCCTGAGCGTGATGCTGGTAACGACAAACCAGTTAGTCTTGTAAATTCTGCACCTGTAGCTCTAGGTGAAGATCCAGTTCCGCCTGGTCCACCAAACTGTCTGTAGAACTGATTACTGTATATGTGACCAACTACTTCATCTTTATTTGGTCTTCCAGCTGCAAGTATTGGATTTGTCCATACAGAATTTCTTCCAGCACGGCTGCCCATCTGATCATAGTTCTGTGCACCTGGACTGAATACTGCTCTTCCTGATCTTGTATCTGTTCTTCTAGCACCGCTCACAAGCAAGGATCTTCTTAAAAATTCTTCTGGCATCCCAAGTAGTGTTTTTATTTGTCCGCCAGTTATATACCCTGGACCATTAGATCCGCCTCCACCATTTATTGCTGTTAACAATGGAAGGTTTGCTTGTGCTGCTTCTCTATTTACAACAAATTCTCCAGGAGTAAGCATCGCTGGAACAACATCTGCATTTACATTTGGTCCTGGAACAATGTTTCCATCATTCATTGTATATACGTAACCGCCAGAATTCATTCTTCTTGGTCTGGTTGTTTCTATGCTGTAAGGTGCACCAAATGTTTTTACGCCTAAGCCTCTGGCAATTTTATTTAATAAATCTCTTGTTCTTCCTGGTCTTGCCAACTCTTTCATATTAGATTTACCAGCTGCATTTACCACAGGCTGATTAAGAAGTGGAACAGATGTAAGGTTTATTGCTCTGCCTTGCTGACCAGCAATCATTGTTGCTGATTCTGCAATCATTGCTTCTACTTGTGCATTAAGCTGAATAATTTTTGATCTTGCTTGATCTACTGTTATCTTGCCTGCTTGTAATTCGCCTACAATTGCTGCAGATTCTTGTGCTGCTTTTTGTGTAAGCATTGTCATTGATGGAAGTAATGCTTGGTATGAAGCAGATAGTTCAGCTGTTATAAGTCCTGTTGTCGCAACTTCTTTCTTTAATAAAGCAATTTCATCTTGAGATTGCATTGCAAGTGCACCAGTCATTGCATGCCATTTAGCTGCCTCTTCAGCAACAATACCAGTAGATGCTCCTCCTACGGATGTAAATCCTGGAATCTTTGGCAAATCTCCAGACATGTACATCTGAGGGGTATTTCCAATTTTCTGATTTACTTTAGGTGCACCTGGAACAACTCCAAAAATTGTTTGTCTTAATTTTTCATCCGCAGTCATTCCAGCAACTGGATTTAAATGAGACATTGATCTTGTGTCTGTTGGGCTTAATAATGGATGTCTTGGATCTACTTGTCTTCCACCAACTAATGGGTTTCCAGCCATTGTTGAGAATGCTGGGGCTAATGATATTGAACCGCTTTTTGCTTTTTGTTCTAGTAATGTAAACTCAGCAATTAATCCTTCGATTGAAGTTTTAAGTACAGAGGCAGCCTTTGCATCACTATAAAATGTTTTTTCTACTAAGCTTCCAGCTTTTTCTGCTGCAAGAATTTCTGGAGTAAGCATCTTCCAGCCTTCTCCGCCACGGAACAATGCTCTGAAATGTGATACACCCTTAATTACATATCCAAAGAAGTTAGCAAGTACACCAGTTAACATAATAAGTGGTCCGATAACTGCGGTTAATCCGCCTGCAAAAGTTAATATTTGTTTTACTGGACCTGGAAGATTGTTAACAAACTTTACAATGCTATCAGTTACACCTATGAAGAATGTCTGTACCTTTAAAAATTCTTCGCCAATTTCTGCAAGGTTTGCCTTTAATGATTCAACTGCTCTGTTATATTTACCAGCCGCTGACTCTGTTACCTGCTTTAATTCTCGATCAGCCACATTTGCAAGATCCTGTGTGCTTGCTTTCATTAGGTCTAGAACCTGTAGTGTCTGGCTTCCTTCTTTTCCTAAGTTTTCAAATAAAGCATTTAATCTTGCAAACTGGAACTTACCAAATAGCTGTTCGATAGCCTGTTGCTTTTGTAGAGGATCTAATTTATCAAGTGATCCCTGAAGTGCTAATAGTGTTCCAGTAAGATTTCCAGCGTTGCTATTTACTACGTCAATTAGATCAATACCAAATGTTTTAAACTTAGCTACTGCAACATCTGTAGGGTTAATCAAAGAAGCAAGAGCTGACTTTAATGCATTTGCACCTTCTGATGCATTAATTCCGCCTTCTCTCATTGCTGTTAAATATAAAGCTAAATCCTGTACGCTTCCACCCAAGCCCTTGATTACTGGGCCAGCTTTTGGAATTGCTTCCACTAAATCGTTTAGAGTTGTTGATGTTTGGTTTTCAACTGCGTTTAAAAAGTTAATTGATTGTGAAAGCTCTTCGGTATTTTGCTTGAATGCAGACTGGATTGCAAGAGTTGCTTTCATTGCTTCTTGTCTATCTACTTCTCCAAGAACTGCAAGTCTTGATGTTTCTTTTACAGAAGCAAGTAAGTCATTTCCTTGCTTTCCAGTTGCTGCAATGTCCGCAGCTAAAGAGATTGTTTCTTTAAACGAAACTCCGTATCCTGCAGAAAGCTCTCTTGCTGTTGCTGAAACTTCATCTCGTATTTGTGAAAGTTCTGCTGCTGATGACTTTGCAAGTCCACCATAAACCTTTGTTAATCTTGTTAGTTCTGCATCTGCCATTCTAAAAGCATCTGCTGCAGCCTTACCAAATGCTGCTAATGGCACAGTTAAACCGACTGTTAACTGGCGACCAGCCCACTGTGTATTTTTACCCCAGTTAATTAATTGAACTCCACCATCCTGAATAACCTTGTTCATGATTTGGAGTTCTTGTCTTGCTATTGCTGCCTTATTCTTTACAGCATTTAAACCCTGAGGAATATGCACATTGTATTGCATTAATCCTTGGGCATTTTTTCCAAGCGGTTGAACTATGGCATTTTGTAATGCTACTTGCTGTTTTGCAAGCTCTCTAATCAAACCACCAGATGTCTTTGTGTGATCCTGAAATGTTCTAAAGTAATCTCTTAGCTTTAGCTTTCCGCCATCAAGATTCTTACCAAACTTTTCTACGTCTGATGTCAGTGTTACAAAGTGTGTAGAGAACTGTCCAGTTCGTCTTAGACTTTCAGCAAAAGATCTATTAATTAAAGCTACTTGGTTTGTAAGCTTAGTATCAGATTGGATAATCTGCTGTTGTAATTTAGATAACGAGGCTGTGACCTTATTGACATCTGCAATAAGACCTGAGAAGTCTGCATTAGCGACTATATTCGTTACTATGTTCTCATCAGCCATCGATATGTATTACTCCTTGGTGTATCCTAATCCAGCTCCTATACCGAATCCTGCGTTCTGTGCAAATGTTCCCTGTAAAGACAAGATGTCATCTTTATCAGCATCTACACCCATCACTCTTCTTTGTATATCTTCAAAACTAGGACCTTCTTGTTCTTCTTCCTCATCAATCTTTATGCCCTTAAGACTTGCTAAAAACTTTCTATCTTCGTTTTCTTTTTTCTTATAAGCCTGTAATGTCTGAATGAGTTCTGGCATTGAAAGATTTTCTTCTAGCTCTTCGTAATTTTTCCAATTACCTAAAAGAAAAACTTCTCCTTCTAAAGCGGCTAAGTCTAGTTCTGACCAGCCAGAACCGCTGCCGCTAGTAGGTTTGGGTCGTCAAGTTTAATTCCACCGCAAACTTCAAGAATTCGATTAATAGTTGGTACGTCTAGTGCATCTTCAAGTTGATCTCTATCTTTGACTAAATCTGGTAGCTGCTTTTCTAGTGCAACTGCACATGCGTCAATTAGTATTGTGAGTGTTTCTTCTTCTGATGTTACTTCTGCAGTTTTCTGAATAGCTACCATAAACTTGCGTAGCTCTTTGATTGTAAGTGGTTTTAACTTAACTGTCGAACCATTTTGTAACGTAATTTCTTCTACGTCATATACTGTATTTGCCAATTTAATCCTCCTTGGATTGTCTTAATTATTATAACATATAGATTCTAATACTACAACAATAAAGCCCCCATTTCTGGGGGCTTTATTTACTTAATAATTAATTAAGCTGGTGTCCAAGTACGGTCAATGATCTTTCCGTATTCTGAACCTGTGTAACCTGCGTCTGGAAGCAAACGGAATGTTACTGGGAATGATGTTGGTGTATTACGTGCAAGTGAGAATTGTGACTGTTGTACAGACAATACACGACGTGCATAGTAGATACGCTCTGAGGTAGCTGAAGTTGTTGTTGGAGCCTGTCCAATTGCAACTAGCTGACGCTCTGTTGGTGCAATACCAAGAGAACCTGCTTCAAGTCCAAGTGTGTTTCCTCCGTTTGTAAGAGTTGATTGTCCCTGTCCGAAAACAACGAGAACGTTCTCTAGAGTTCCTTCTGCCATTTCTGTTGCGATCATAACTTCCATCGCAGACTTAAATAGCTTTGCTGTATCAAGCAACTGGTCAACAGTTACTGAATCGTAAGTTGGGTTATAAGTGATCTGAAGACCATTGTTTGTATAACCAACGTTACGGTAAGCATTGTCTGCAACAGTTTGTGCTGCATCAAGAGTTGTACGGTATGAAGCAGATGATGAAAATGCTGGTACTCCGTCTTTCTTTCCAGATGTTGCTACTTTAGCAATGCCTGGCTCTTGGTTTTCAACATAACCTGTTACAGTTGAATCTGAATTCGAGATGTAAAGCGGTGAAGCTCCCACAAGAATATTTTTGGCTGAGTTAAATGCCATTGTGTCTTACCTCCTGTTTCAAAAATATATATATATATTATTGTTTCAATCGTTTAATCTGTGGCTGGCTAGGCCCTTTCCTCTAGGTACAATTTTAGAGTATAATACGCCCAAAGGCAAACTATAAAAATCTACCATCAATTCCAACATGTCTTGCGTATTTAACCTCAAGAATTATGTCTGCTGATAGGAATCCCGCCACCTCTTCAGATGGCCCAGTCTCTGATATGTCAGCCACGAAGATGCTATAGAATTTAAATTTATTTGATATGCCAGAATACGAATTTGTGTCCCTGGCAGACTCGTCCATTCTACGATATTGGTCTGTTATAAAATTTCTTATTTCAGTAATCTCTGAATAGTCAGTTGCATATATTGTGAATAAAACCTGCTCACAGCAAATGACCCAATTGTCTTCATATGACATTCCTATTTTATCGTAAACAATATGCTTTTTGCCGCTTAAGAACTGATCCATTTCTGCCTGCTGTTGCACAGGGAATATTGGAACTAGCTCTGTACCTAGGTTGTCGCTATAGTAGTCGTTAGGATCAAATATATCTGATGCAACTAATCCGCTCCATAGGTGCTTTCTTAAATCTGACATTACATCTAGCTTATAATCTACTGTCATAGTGAACCTCCAAATGCTGCCTTAACAGCTGACTCTGCCTGCATATTTAATGTGTTTGGTGAAAAAGAATACTTTACCTTTTTTACATCAAATGGAACCTTTAAGGCTTTTGTAACATCTGAATTAAAAATTCTTTGAAAGCCAGACTTTTTTATTGATAAACTTACTAGGTTGCCAGTAAAGAATCTTGCATATGATATTTGAAATCTACCAGTTGCTTTGCCTCCGCCAGGCCTCTTAACAGTTACAGATTTGCCTTCTGGCATTCTAATTACCTGACCATCAATTTCAAAAACAAGCCTTCTAGAATTTCTAGGTTTGATTGTAACTGGAGAACCATTTTCCATAACAATTGCCTTATTTGTAAAAACATGTCTTGACTTTCCAAATGATGTTGGCACTATTGATTTTGATGGCTTAAATGATGAAGTTATAGTAAATGATAATCCCTCTGTAGAATTAATTTGAAGTTCAAATAATCTAGCATTTGATGAGCCAACCTTCTTCCATTCGTAAACGTGGTGTAGTGTAGATGGATTTGCTCTTGCTTGTGCATCTATGTATTCGCCAAAATCTTTTTGAAGCTGTTTAAATATTACTGTTCTAAATTTAGACTGAAACCCTGCGTCACCAGTTATCTTTGATAATACGCTTGCTTGATAATAAATAGCAGCAGATATTTGAGCAACTGTGCTATCTTTTAATACAGACGTGCCTTTTGTACCGCCAAGGTGCCTATGAAGACCGCTTGCGGCTTGAACTAAAAGTGCACTGTTATCCAATTGTCTGATTTTCCGATCTCTTAACATTATTGTTATAGCCAAGAACTCCGCCGAATGGATCTGTAATTGGAGTAATTCCTGTAACCTCAAAAACTGTTGGGGTGTCGGAAGGGAAGTTAATTTCAGACCAAACAACATTATTGTAAGAATCTCTAATGTTGGTTATCTTAACTCTGTGGCTTAATTTTTCTGTAGTTCTTATTTGTAATGTTTGTTCATTTGTATACTGATTGGAGAAGGTTTGCTGGTTTCCAGTTCTTGTACTAGAGGAGTTGCTAATGATTCCTTTTGCATGGCATGGTATAGTCTTATAGTATATCCATTGCTTTTTTATTGCGCCAGTATTTTCGTCTTGCTGATCTATTTGCTTATAAAGATCGAGAGACATTGTAAGAATTGAATTAACAATGTCATACATTATATTACAACCATAGAGGTTATGACATAAGGATACAAGAGCTGGTCTGCATATGCATTTCCAGTTCCTCTGTAAGCATCTGATAGATATTCAAATTGCCAGTCAAATGTCTTAATTGATTTAAGATACTTGTTTGTCCAGATTCTGTCTTTAGAGAAATAATCTCCAATAAGCTGAATTGTAGCTTGCTCAACATTATCTGGAACATCTGCCCAACCAAACTTACCTTGAACACGATACTTTACATCCTTCATAAATGCTCCGCCATAATAATCATTTATAGATGGTGGAACCATTCCATTTGCTACATATACGGTGTTATCTAAAGTATTGGATCTATCTACCCTCAGTCCAAATCCAGTTTCAGAAACTAGCGGACTAGAGATCCAGTTGTTAACATTGTTGATGTTGTCTACTAGAAGTATGTCATTTTGATATAGCTCATGAAGCGTATCTATTTTAAATGGCAGTGGCAAAATGTCTGATCCAGAACCCATGATTGTTTCTGTTCCATCATATAGGTAAAATCTTTGCCCAGTATAATTCTCAATTACTTTTCTTGCAAACTTTTCAGCCATAACCAATTCGTGGTAGCTCTTGTAATTTGGATCAGATGGGTCTGTTCCTAATCCTAGGTCCTGTATTACTTCCGCCAAGGATGCATATGGAGTTACAACGTCTACGAATGTTTCATGAGAGACTTGAGTTCCTTGAATGGCATATTTCCAGACAAGCTTGAGGTTTTTATTTCTATTTGTAATGGCATAAGGAATATTTATTTCATATGATCCATAATCAACTTCTGATTTTACTGCAACTATATTTTGCTGTATAGGTGTCAGTGGGTTAATAGAAGGTACAACTGCTGGGTCCTGTGTTGTATCATAAATATCAACAAGGACACTGCTATCTGCATCAACTATGGCTCCACCCCAAAATATTTTTGTTGAAGCTGGGGCGTTACTATTCTTATATACTTCTGCCATTTATATAGTTAACGTTTAGCTATAAAAGTCTTGAACTTCCTTTGGTGTCGCTAAACGGAAACCTTCCTCCACATCAAAGATTTTTTGAGCATCATCTTCAGACATTGCAACAAATGGGTGATCTTTTGTAAATGTAAATCCCAAAATATCGTATCTAAAGTTCTCTCTTGTCATCTTAACCAAAATCTGATCTTTAGAAATATCTTTCTTTGGATCGAACTTTGGAAGAATTTCTACTGCTGAATCTTCCTCTTCTGATGCGTCTTCTAGGTCCTTAATTGTTTTTTGATATACCGACCAGGTTACGCCTTCTTCAGATAATGCAGCAATAATGTCTGCTTTATTTTTTAGACCTTCAGTCTCTACTGCAAAATCTTCTGCGATCTGCTTTAGTTCTGCAACTTTCAATGTCTCGAATGACATATATTCTCCTTTTTCTAGGTATGTTTATTATAGCATTGATAAATTAAAATGAAAAGCCCCCAAAATAAATTGGGGGCTTTTCTTGCAAATCTACTTCAAATTTAAATTATGAAGCGACCTTAACGTTCTTAACAACGACCCAAGCGTCAGCCTGCTCGATTTGTACACCAACACGAGTGTAAAGTGTATACTCGACGCTGTCCTTACGTGGCCAGAAGAAGCGGTAAACTGTTACGTCACGCTTGATACCAATAACTACGTTATTTGGGAATGTCAAGTGGACGTCACCGTGTGAACCAGATGCTCCTGAGTATGAACCAGTCTGTGTCTCTGGAAGAAGTGGAACTTCAACAATTGGAATACCGAAAGCATATGGTGCTACGTATCCTGCTGGACCTCCAAGAACTGGAACATCACCACGGATAATGCCAGAAGCAATATCTTGTGGGTTAACGTTCTGAATGTTTTGTGAAGTTGCATATAAGTAATCCTGGATCAAGTTTGAACCTGATAGGAAGCGAAGATCTGTGCGGCGCTGCTTGTACTTACGTGGAAGTGCCTTTAGCGCTGAGTTGAATACTGCACGGGAGATATTAGCTCCAGCTGCATCAACTACGTGTGCACTTGTCTTTGCCTTCTTTACAACACCATTAAATGACTTGTAAAGTGCATCGCTTGAAAGGGCTGTATCACCGTTAAGGATAACATCTTCGATGTCATTTCCTGCCTGTGTTGCCATCAAACGTGCAATATGATCTTCAAGATCAGCACCTTCAATATTGTCTTCTAGAGACTCTGTTGAAAGCTCCCAATCCATGCGAAGTTTCTTTGTTGTTAAAGAAATTTTTGAGAAAGTTACTGCTGAGTTAGCAGCATCATTATCTCCTTCAGTTGCAAGCTTCATAAGCTTTTCACCAACGGACATACGATCAATCTCGGTTGTGTCTGCCTTCATTCTAACTGTACGTGCTACTTTACCGATAACGGTTGCATCGAACATATAGTCAAGGAAGCGAGCAGACTGTTCTGGGTTAAGAAGACCGCCGTTGCCATTTTCAGACGCTACGTGTACTCCTGAACCACCAGTTGTAGAAGCAAATGTGCCTGTGGCTGTTGTGCCAGATGCAATTGCTTTTTCTAATGTTTCATTGCTCATTTATTTATTTCACCTACCTTATTTTAGTTGAATATATCATTCACGGAACCGAGGAAAGAACCGTTCCATTTGGATTTTTTGATTGTTACTTCCTGAGACCCGCCAAGGTCTGAGGACTTCTTAATTGCAGTATCTGATTCTACTGCGTCAACACGCTTTTCAACATTATCAATCGTGTTTTTGATATCTCTTACAGCACTTGAAAGAACTGTATGTTGTTCTGCCAACTCTGAAATTCTAGCATCTACGCTCTTGCTAAAAGCTTCAACAGTCTCTTGGATTGTTGTTACCTGTGCAGCATTTGCTTCAGATGCCTTGTTTAGAGTTTCTGAGAAAAAGCCTTTTAGATCGCCTAACATCTTTGCAAAATCAGGTTCATCAACCTCAACTTCTGATACGTCGGCTGCTTTCTCCAGAGTTTCGGCAGGAGCGTCTGCTGCTGCATCTTCTGCAGGAGCCTCAGCTGGTGCTTCTTCAGCAGCAACTGGTGTTTCTTCAACGGCTGCTTCTGGTGCTACTGCATCTTCTGCAACTACGTTTTCTGTATTTTCTGACACTTCATTACCTCCTTCTGCGTTTGCCTGTTTTGCAATTGTTTGTGTATCAGGCAACGTAAATCTTGATTGCTTGTACGCATCAAGAATCTTATTTATTTCTTTTGCTTTATTAGAATCATCTTTTTCAATCCAACCAATTAGTTCTGCTGGATTTCCAGATACTGGAGACGTGTATGTTTTTTCTGATGAAAGAAAAATAGAATCGCTTTCTTCACAATAAAAAATATTTTCTACTGCTGTCTCTGCTGCGATTCCTTTAAAAATTAATTTTCCATTCATCTTTTGAATAGAAAGAATATTACAAAGTTCATTTGCTGGAGAATCTACTACAGATAACTCCATCAAAACATAATCCTTAATAAATCTTACTGGTTGTCCTGTTGACTTATTGACTTCGTTATCTGATTCAATAATCTTTCCGCCAATTGAAAATCCAGATAATGTGCCATCTAAACATTTTTCCCATGTGTCTTGTGAACCCTTTGAGATGTAAGCAGTTACATAAACTCCGCTGTAGAACTCTCCATTTTTTGGATCGTAATATGTTTCTGGCTTAAATGAAACCATTTTGCCAACTGCGTTTGATCCATGCATCTCACGAATGTTGCCTCTGAAATTTTCAAAAGCTTTTACGCTTGCTTCAGCAGTTACAACATCACCTGTTTGATCGATATTATCAAGTGTAGCAAATCCAGAAACAGTTCTATTCTCACGGTTTACTTTTGTAAACGGAACAGATAGCGATATATTATCGCCATGACTGGACCACATAGATTTTTCAATATTCATATGCTTTATTTTATACTTGTATATATCATAACGCAAATAATGGTTGAGTAAGGTTAGTCAACCTGTCTTCCGTCACCCTTTGCATTTCTGCCTTCCCCTGAAACATCTGGGGAAGTTGCGGAACGGTCTTGATCTCTTTTACGGCTATCCAATGCCTGAGCTTTAATTTCGGCGGCTTGTGCCTGAAGGTCTACGACTTCATCTCCACCGTCTAGAGGGATCATACCCTTTCTAATTCTAACTTCATTAGGGGTAATTACCTGCATTCTTAAATAACGCTCATCAATCTTGGACTGAGTATCTTCGTCTGTAAGAGTTAGCTCGTTAAACTTTAAAATTAAAGCATCTGTTTTTTCTTCAAAGATTCTATTTATTTTTTTCTCTAAAATCATTTGTGAAGGTCTGCAAACTTGCTCTTTAAACATTTTATCTGCATCTCTAGCTGCAGCCAAATTTACACCCTCTGGTGTTCCAATTTTATTAATTGGTACACGGTGAGCCAGCAGGATCTCGTCTCTATTTGACTTACGATATTTCTCAAATGACCCTTCCTGACTTCCAGCTTCAATTGGCTCCATCTTAAATTCAACCTTAGAATCTGGGCTGTCCGCTGGTAGAGGCACATAAAGAGATCTATGATTTTTGCCCTTTAATCCAACCTGGAAAAATTCAAGTAGCTTACGCTCTGACTCTGGAGAAAGCTTTGCACCCTTAACAGTAATAATGTAACGTGGTACTGCTTTGTTTTCAAAATAATCTAGGTTATATCTTCCAGATAATTCGTTGCCAGCAAGTGCTACCTGTGCTGCGATGATGTCTGGAATTCCATAATAATTATTCATTGGGGTATATTTCTTTAAATGAATAATTTCATTTGGTCGATCCTCTTGTCCTGCAATTGGATTTTCTGTTTCTGTATCTCCAAAGTTGCGGAAGAATACAGCCTTGCCGTAAAGCAACTGAATAAACCCATCACGCAGTCTGCGAACACGCATTGTCTTTGCTGGAATGTGGCCAATGTAACCAATGTTTCCAGCGCTTGTTCTACCTATTTCTAGGAATCCGTTACCTGTTGCTTCTAGGTCGGTGTACACCTTGATAAGTGTTTGAGTAAAAGTATCTTCATCATTTGTTTGATCTAGCCACAAATGCAATTCTTGTCTTAATTTATTTAACTTACGACGAGCTCTTTCGAGCTGCTTATCATCTGTAATTGAATCAAAAGCATCATTTGTTTTTTTAGTTTCAATAAAATCATAACCTAATCCAACAATGTTTGCAACCTTTGCGTTAATTGCTGCATAGTTATAAGTTGAAATTTCATATACCTTAGATAGATATTCAAGGTTGTATGGAGGCTCAATAAGATCAAACATTGCATAGCCAGTAATTGCTTGTGCAAGCAGATTCTGCTGAGTCTTTGTTTCATCAATACCAGTAAATGATTTTGAAAAGTCTCTGTTTACTTTTCTTCTAAATGATGCGCCTAAGCCTTTTACCTTTTTTAATTCTTGTAGTCCTACTGAAAATGGGTCATTGCTGACTTCTTCTTTTTTAAAAGAAAACCAATCTGAATTATTAGTAATATCAATTACTGTATCGTTATCGTCATCTTCTTCAAATCTAATCATTTCATACCACCCATTTTTTTCATTTCATCTTTATAGTTACCGATGTCCAGTGGATCTGGAATTAGTCCCCATTCCAATCTTTGCTTTTGATGTTCAAACTCTTCATCATCGATTTTTCTTCTTGCAGAAAGAAATTTAGGCCCGCCCTCATATACACCGTATGAGCGAACCTCTCTAGCCAGAGCATCGATTCTGGATCGATTACCTTTTTTGGACGTGATCGAAAGAAAGTTACCATCATCGTCTCCAATCCATCTGCCATCTGGCATTTCCCAAACATAAACCCCAAGTGTAGATTCTTCTTGGAGGATCTTGGTATTCATTCTGTTAATATCCATAGATACTTATTTTACCACTATAGTAAGTCAAAGTCCAGCTTTTGGTACAACAATGTGACAAATTAGATTGTAGAGAAGACAACCCAGTCATTATTGAAATACGTTGGGCCAGATTCTGTCAGAGTAAAGGACGAATTATTAGACTGGATAGATGGCTTTTGAATATACAAAGAATAATGAGTACTAATTTGTAGGGTAGTAAGCTCGGAAGCATAAATTGATACCAAGTTGTATAGGTTCGATGGCCCAGAATTATTGAATACGATATCTCCTGAGACAGGGTCATTAAACAATATAATGATATGAGCCATATTATTAACATCAATTAGATTAGATATATTTGTTTGAGATGTCTTGTCTACCCCATTGACATATATCTTCTTAATATTGGTTTTAGATATTGTGCCAGCCCCGCTCCAACTTAGGCTAGAAGCGCTGTAATCGCCTGTAGCAGTGGTTGAGATCAAAGTGGTTGCAGATAATGCTGATGCTGTTAAAAAGAATTCTACGGACCTTACAGCCTCATCTACGGCTATTTTAAAGCCACCTGTAGCTGACGTTCTAAGCCCATTTGTGTAGTGTCTAGATAATGGAGGATAATTAAATGAACCTAGGGCATATTCATTTGCAGATTCAATAAAAAATCCTGAATTATCAGAATAACAATTTTTATTTGAATAAAAACGTATTCTAAATAATGATAGTTTTGGCAGATGTTTTGATGCATCTGTAGTAGACATTGTAATTCTTATATAAACTGGAGCAATAGTTATTGCTGAATCTTTGCTATATGTTGGAAGAGCCGATCCATTTACACAAGGATAGTATGTTGTTCCGTCGCTACTATACTCTACCGCAATACCGTTTTCTCCACGCCACTCTATTTTTGAAGAGGTTACTGGTATCCCTGCTGGAACAATAATAACATCATTAATTATAAATTCTTTTGCAACAGCCGTATCTGTTTTATAAAAAGTAATATACTTTTCATCATTATTATAATATACATCTTCTGTAATAAACTTTCTAAATTGATTTACAGAATATTCGTATTGATAAACAGTAGGCATATTCTCATCATTTAATGAAAATAATTTGCCTCCATCTGGCTTTACTATGTGAATAGGGTTGACATAAGATATTCCATTTTGAAAATGATCTAACGACTGAATGGAAGTTAATCCATATCTATAAACTGCTGGTGCATCAACCAAAAACGAATCAGATGATGAGGTTGTTGGACCCAAAGCCAGGGACAGCAATGAATTGGTAAAGCTAAAACCATTGAGAGATTTTGAGGCAACAGAAGCTCCATCTACATATAAAGACATTGAGGTTGTGTTATATGTAGCAATTACATGTATTGATTTATTAAAATAATTTAATGTATAATAAACTTCTTCTTCGTTAAGCTTAAATACAATTGATTTGTTTTCATAAAATATTCCAACACCATTTGTAGCATCTGCAAAAATAGGTGTTCTAGCAGATGTTGATATACTTGGGAAAAACCAAACTTCTAGAGAAAAGTCGTTGTCTGAGGTTCCAGATTTTCCAAATCCACCTTTACCTGTTTGTCCATAATAATTTTTAGTTGTCGGCAAATTAACATAAGATGTATTTGTAATTTTTGTAGACAGGCTTCCACCAGATACCAGCGGTAAAATATTTGTTGCTAGTGCTCCTACGTATTCTCCGTTGTTAGAGCAGCCAGATTTGTCATAAGCAATTGACCCAGAGGTCTCGTCTAAGTGCCAGAATCCTATTGGGTTGTCTTTGATTACTTTTAATTGATATGACATATTTATTATTATATACCATTATTTATCTTTTGAAGAAAAATAGCGGAACCATGTATTTTGTCCCGTTGACAGTAGCTTTTGGATCATGCAAGCAACCTACTGATGGAAATACAACTGCGCTTCCTGCTTCTGGCTTTAATAAAAGATTGTGGTCTGGAAATTCAATCTCTCCGCCCTCATAGTCATCATTTAAGTATATAACCATTGAAACTGTAGATTTGTCATCTGCTCCGTAGCCAGAATCCATATGAGGACCCATTTCAACACCAACATTATACTTGTTTAATCCAAAATATACTGGCAAATATCCTAGTTCAATGTCATGATCTTTTGCATATTCTTCTGCCATTGTAAGCGCAAGGTAAGTAAGCATACCCATTAATTTTGAGTTATGCCTATCTGCATCTGTATCGTTTGCAAATAGATTTAAATAACAATGTTTAACTTTCCCAAATACTACATCTTTGTTAGAGTGTGGAGTCCACGTTTCCCATTTAGAAACTTGAGAGCCAAACTTTTGGTATTGGTCCATCTCCTCAATTTCTTTTACAATATCATTAGGATTTGGAATAATATTCTTGTAGTAATAAATATCTGGATGCAAAATTTCTTTAATCATATTTGCCCTTGTATTGTGGAATCATACCCTTTTTAGTAGATTCCTCCCACTCCTTATATGTTTCTTCTTGAGCTGCTCTTGTTTCCTTTAACTCTTCTTCCCATTCCGCTACTTGCTCTGGGGTATATACTGCATCTGCGTTATCCCAGAAAGATCCAACGGTGTATCTTTCTGCCTTTTGAACTGTAGTTACCTCATGCTCATTTCCATAACCGCCCTTAAAAAAGGCGAGTCTTCCTGGTTTTGGCTTAATTGTAATATCATGATGTTTAAAGTTTAAAGCACCGCCTTCAAAGTCATCATTTAAATATAGGAATCCTGCATATTTACTTTTATAAAAAGCAGATGGTCTCCCATCTTCATGAGTATTATCCGAATGGAATCCAGCAAAAGCTCCGATTACCCATTTCTGAGCGTGATAACTTACTTCTGATAACTCTCTTCCAAAACATTCTTCGCCAGCCTTTTTAATTTTTTCTTTTAGCTGTGAAAAATAATCCCTCGGAAGTCCAAACAATAAAAGATTATCATCGTGAGGCCAGTACCCCATGGCAAATGATCCGTAAAAAGAAATTTGATTCCAGTCTAAGTAGCCAGCTGCAACAATTCCATCTAAATATCCTATAATAGACTTGCATTCTTGCTCTGTTATTAAATTATCAACTACAAAGACATCATCTTTTAAGCTTACAATTTCCATTAGTGTTTATCCTTTTCTTCTTTTTCAATATAGTCCAATCGCTCTTGTATTTCTTTTTCTGTTGGCTCTACTTTAACTCCGTCTTTAAATACTAAATTGCCTCCATATATATCTGCAGCAATTCTTTTCTTTTCCATTTCGGCCCATCTTACTGCACCATATTCAATTTGATTTTCTAGCCACTCTTTAGATCCTGGATATGGATAAATCATAAAGTTTCTAATTAAATATTTATTACCTTTGGTAGCTGTTCTAACACCATGGTAATAAGGCTCTGTTGAAGGGAATACCATTATGTCTCCAGCTTCTGGTTTATATGCTGGTACAAATTCACCATCTACATAAAACTCAATTTCTCCACCTTCATAATCATCATTTATATATACAGTACATGTTAGAAAAAATTGTTTTCCTGGCATGTCTTTTTCGCTTTGCTTAAAGTCTGTATGGTATTGCATTGTTAAATTGTTTTTTAATGCGTCAACATTTGTGTCATACTTGCAAAAAGAAGAAGATCCTAGCTCACATTTATCTGGTAATTCAACATTATACTTTTCAATATAATCTTTAATTGCTATATTGTAGGCATCATATACAGTTTCTGCTGCCCAATACTCTTTATCAAAAATTTCATTTTCTCCAAGGACCTCTTGAACAGCACCTTTAAATTTTGTTCCAGCGTAGGTTCCAAATGCACTCCATCTTGTCCATGGATTAAAGTAATGCTCTCCAGTGTTACTCTCTGTTGATTTAATTACCTCAAAAATTTCTTTGTGATCTGGCAACAAACCCTTATAAACTTCAATTCTTGGATAAAGTGTTTTTGTTGTAAATTGACTCATTATTTATCTCTTCCTAACTTGCTAATTGTCCAGAACCATGGCGATGTATATCTTACACCTTCTGTAATTACATCAACTCCATGAATGTAATTTAAATCACCTGGGAAAAAATATGCCGCTTTCTTTTTAGGTTTAATTGCAACATCTTGTTTTGGAAAATGAAGTCGTCCACCCTCATAGTCTTCATTTAAATAAAAAATAGTTCCAAGATCATACCAAGGGAAGTTTCCTGGCTGCCCTGCATCTGGACCCTCATGCAATTCTTTATCAGCATGTGGCCATTGCATTGAACCAACTGGCCATCTAACTAAGCATGGGCCTGTAGGATAAGCTTCAACATCAAAATGATCTTCAATAATTGGCTTTAACCTATTAATAATATCATCTAGCATTTCTACAACTTTTGTGTCTGTTTTTTCTAAAGAAGCTTTTGTTGCAACTCTGTCTTTCCACACATTGTGCTGATAAATAACAGTACCGTTCTCATTAACAACATCCTGGCCGCCGTCCCAAATTGTATTATTTTTAATAAAGTTTAAGAGATATTCACACTCTTCATCTGTTAAAAAATTTTCAATTTCAACAATATGATCTTTACTAGAACCAAAATACCCTGAAGGCGTAATTGACGTCCTATGATTTCTTACATCTGATGGATTTTCTTGCATTTATTTTACCTTCCTATTCATATTTTTTTGGAACCCATGTTTGTTTCTTATATACTCCGCCAGGTTTTGTTCTATATATACTTGCGTGAGCCTCATGCCTTTTCATCATTTCTTCATTTGTAAAAAGATTGAACTCCGATGTCCACTCTTCTCTTTTATAAGGAATTATCTGTGCGTATGGAGTGCCTTTAGGAATAATTCCTTGAAAACCATCTTTAATAAAAAATGGCGTAAGTCCTGGAGCTCCATATCTATCACTATCAATTATACCCGCAGTTGTTAAAAATGGTAACTCAAAGTGATTTATTGGGTGAACAACTAGGGCGCTATAGCCTTCTGGCAATGTAAAGCCCCAGTTTGGATACCAATGATAACTATATCTATAATAACCTTCTGGGTAATGAAATTCTCCCATATGAGTTCTTATCTCGCAAAAGTCTTCAAAACCCTGTTCTGGTTGAACATAGGGAACACCTTCGTATTTAAAAACACTAACGTCACATGGAGTTGTAAACATGTAGCCTGTTGAAAAAATATCATGTAGTGCTGGACAAGATTTAAATCCTGGTCCCTTTAAATTATCTGGAGGCATCACGAGTGGCTCGTTATTTTCGTCTGTCCAATATTTGCTAGCGTTTGTAAACCAAAAAGGTGTTGTTTTTCTTGCGGGAAGAGGAGCTGTTTTTTCGCTATTATAAATTCTATTTGAGTTAAATGTAATTTTCACTATAGCATCTTCTCTACGTTTAATTTAATTGATTTAACCTCATGGCTTCCAAGTTTGTTCCCCATGTAATCTACGGCTTCTCTATAGTAGTCTGTCCAAGTTCCCTCTGCATTTGCTTTTGCTGCTGCCTCCATTGCACCTTCTAATGTCAATGGAATTTCTCTTTCAATTGCTGGAGCCATATAACCTGGATACATTTTAGCTGTAGAGTTATTAAGATCAGTAAGAGATATTGGCATCACAGCAATAAGTGGTTGGTTGGCTTTAATTGTGATTGGAACAAATGGTCTTGTAATTTTCCATGCTACTGGCAATGTGCCTTCAAAAAAAGATGTACTTAAAATACTTGTAACTGCGCTTGCTCCATCTGTAAAGCTATTAGGTACTGGGAAAGACAATAAGCTGTGATTAGAATCTGTTCTAATTGTTAAATTAGTTTTAAAATTAATTGTTGCATGTCCTCTTCCAGTTTCACAGTATTTTTCACCTTGAAGAATCTTAACATTATCTGGAGATGTACTTGTTACTCCGTCCCACATAAAAGTTATGTCTTCTGGAAAAGAGATTCCCCAGCCTAGCTGGTTAGTTAGCGTTAATGGAAAACATCTATATGCATGCTTATGATCGGTTGCATCCATCCAGTCTCTCTTTGCAGAAAGTGGTTCAATATTTGCAGAGTCGTCTGAAATCTTGTAGACATCTATATTAATCATTTTTTTTCTTTTCTTCTATAACATAAAGCTTTATGCTTTTTGTCTCGTGCTCGCCAATTATATTACCGTACTGATCTGTGGCATTTTTATACCAGCCAGTAAACCTGTCTTTAATTATACTATATTCTTTCATTTTTTTCATATATTCTTGATTATGCTTTTGATCTGGAATAGTTTTATCGTGAATTGTTATTGAAGAATCGTTTAATCCAGATAAAGATATTGGAATTATGGCTGCCACTGGTGTGCCAGCTTTAATAGTAATAACCCTATTTTTAGTTAAAACTTTCCATATTACCTGGAATCCTGCTGTATAAAAAGAAGATGATATTACAGAACTTAAGCATTGCACACCATCGATAATCTGGTTTGGCACTGGCATTGTTAAAATGCTTATATCTGAATTTGTTTTAAAAACAAGATCAGTTGGGAAACAAATTACAGATTCACCACGATCAAAATAACAATACTCTTCACCACTTAGTATCTCTATACCAGACTCACTGTTGCTATCATTCCAAACAAAAGATATGTCTTCTGGAAAAGAAATACCCCAGCCCAACTTGTTTGCTAAAGACAAAGGGAAGCAGTTATACGAATATTCGTTGTCTTGCATCCAATCTCTTTGTAACTTTAGCGGTGACAATATTGTTTTTGGCCCATCAGTTTTATAGGCATCAAAATTAATCAACTATCTGTCCCTTTGTTCTGCTGGTTTAAACTTTTTCCCTTCAGTTGTATGATTATATTCGTAGCTTGCTTCAATTTCTCTATATAACGGTGTATGAGGAGCTTCTTGATAATCTAACATTGTAACAATTGCATACTTTGTTCCTGATTTTACTGGCATTGCAGCATGAGAATATATAAAAGATGATGGGAATAAATATAGATCGCCAGCTTTTGGTTTTACGCTAACACCAAGCTTGTCAAAGAAAAGCTCTCCGCCTTCGTAGTCATCGTTAATATATCCTACAGAAGAAAGCACACAAACATAAGAATATCCATGATCTGAATGAACATTAAAGTGTTGGTCTTTTGCATATTTAATAAAATTGAAAGATTCCCAATAGTTTAGTGGTGGAATTTGAAACATCTGCATATAATCTGCTACCGCAGCCATTTGAAGAGATTTTGCTTCTCTCCAGATTTGTCTTAATTCAATTTCATCTTCAGTAAAATCTTTTGGCTCAACAAAGTTTCCATTGCCTAGCATTAAGGATCCACCATCGTGCTCTTTAATTTTAAAATCCCAAGCGTCTCTATAATCTTTGTTTAGTGTATCATAGCCAGTCTGTGCTAAATTCCAATGCTTCTTGCCTTGAGTTTTAGAAAGCACGGCTTCTAGCCTTTTATCAAATTCATACTCCTTGGGAAAAACATTTCTATAAACAATGATTCCAGGATAAATTGTTTCAGCATTAGGTAGCATAATATTCTCTTTCTTTTTTGTATTTGATATCTATATATTTATCATATTCTTCTGTATGTGCATCATCGTTATAATCAAGCATTGTTACAAAACAATATTTTATTCCTGACTCTACTGGTAAAGCAACGTGAGAGTAAATAAATGAAGATGGAAATATAATTAAATCTCCAAGTTTTGGCTCTACTAATAAATCAAATTTTGGAAAATATAGGCCTCCGCCAGTATATCCATCATTTGGATATCCGACTAATGAAACAGCACATTTATAAGACCATCCGTCATCAGCGTGTTCTTCAAAAAATTGGTTTGGATAATACTTAATAATATTAGTCCATTCCCAAAAATCCATTTTAATTGAATACATATTGCAAAAGTCTTCTACTGGATCTTTTTGACAATTATATATATCTTTATATAAATCATGCTCTTTACCTAAAGCAGATAACTTAAAGTCTTGGCAGTCTCTGTAATTTAAATCTGTTTCTTCTAGTGAAACCTGAGCCTTATTCCATTTAGTATTATCTAAAGAAACCTCTTTTTCAATTCTTTCAATTAAATTTAGGTCTTTTTTAAATACGTCTGGATATCTCCAGATTCCTGGATATAATTGCTGTTTATTATATATCATATCAAATATGATAGCATTTTATAATTAGTTAGTCAATGGTGTTTGATTAACATTACATCCGTTATATGCAAGCATAGACTCGGCTACAAGGAGTCCCCAAGGCTCTCTATATATTAAGAATACCCTTGATTCCTTAGGAACGGTTTCAATATTTTGAATATAAATCAATTCTATTGAATCATTGTTATATGAAACAATTTCGTCTCCAATTTTAAGATCGATTGTTTCTGGCAAGATATACTTTCCATCTCTTTTAACTAAAATCTGTTCGTTCTGAGACAGTTCATATTTTTCATCATTATTAATTCTTACAACATATTCGTGCAATCTTTCAGTTATATTGTATACCTTTGATTCATTATATGTTGGATTCCCTAAATTAATAGTTTGCCAAGAGGCAACGTCTTCAATACAGCTTCTAGTAATGTCTCCAACAGTACATGCTGAATCACCTTCTGGAATATTATCAAATAAAACAGTTATAAGAGTATCCTCTGTTGTAATATCCTTTGCTTTCTTGTAACCGTCTTTTGTTAAAACATTTGTATTTTCTGGGATACAAAATGTTGGCGGTGCAAAGAATCTCGGAGGAGAGAAAAATCTTGGAGGAGAGAAAAATCTCGGAGGCGAGAAGAACCCTGGAGGAGAGAAAAATCTCGGAGGCGAGAAGAACCGTGGAGGGGAGAAGAATCTTGGAGGAGCAAAGAATGCTGGTGGAAGAAAGAAATTAGGTGGCACAAAGAAGTCTGGTGGTGCAAAGAATCTTGGTGGCGTGAAGAATGATGGTGGCGCAAAAAATAGTGGCGGCACAAAAAAGTTTGGTGGCGCAAAAAATAGTGGAGGCACAAAGAAATTTGGTGGGGCAAAGAAATTTGGTGGGGCAAAGAAATTTGGTGGGGCAAAGAAATTTGGTGGAGCAAAAAAGTTAGGTGGGGCAAAGAATGATGGAGGAGCAAAGAATGTTGTAACCTGTCCAGAGGATGCGCTTAAAGAATTTCCATTAGCATTTACAGCAACAACTGTGTATGTTTGAGAACTTGCCATTGTTTCTCTAATGTTAATTGTTGTTGCAGGTGGATTTCCAACAACTTCGTATGGAGATGATAATCCTCCTGGTTGCACTGTTGTGTCTGAGGATGTAATAATATATTTGCTTAAAGCTTTTCCACCGTTATTTGGAGCGTTCCATGTAACAGTATCTTGTCCACGTTGTCCTGGAGTAGTAGTTTGGTCTCCTGCTGTGCTATGGTCTGGGCCAGTAGTCGTGGAAGAAGCAGTAACACCAGTTGGAGCTGCTGGAACTGTTGTAAATGTAGTAGAAAGAGAAGGTAGTGATGGATCAGAGGTTCCATTTGCATTAGTTGCAGTTACTGTTGCTGTACCTACTGCATTTGATGGAATACCAATAATTGTAATTGGAGAAGATGTTCCAACCTCTGTAAATGTTCCTTGTGCACCACAATTAATTACAGCTGTATAGCTAATAATTGGTAGTTGATTTGGAGGATATTCAAAAGAAACAACTCCTGATGCATTATTAAATGGACGGTTTGTTCCAACATCAGTTAATGTTACATTGATAGGTGGAACTGGAAGTTCAAAGTCACCAGATAACTGTGCTCTTCTACCAACTTTTTTTCCCATTTAAAGAACCTTTCTTACGCTGTTAAATCTCCGAATAGAAGCCAAGTGTTGGCATCTCTTTTTAAAATTGTGGCCATTGACCACTGGAATCTTAATTTTTTACCTGGTGTAAAGTTTAATACTACTCCATCACCTGCCTGGATTGTTGTTTGTCCAGCTCCAGATTGTAGAATATCTATAGTCGTACCGACTGGAAAGTTTACAATTGTATCTGCTGGAATTGTAACTGTATTTGCAGCAGTCATTCTCATATCAATAATTGAATCTCTTTCATTCAAATTGCTTAATGTATAACTGTAGTATTTAGTATTGATTGTTGTTAAAGATGGAACGCCTTGTCTTGATTGCACACCGTCTGAAAAGGTGACTGTGCCTCCCGAAAGATCGAGAGACCCAGTCAACCTTATACTTCCAGCTAGGGTAGTATTTCCTGAAAATCCTGCAGATTGCTTTACAGATATTGAGTTAACCTGTAGGTCTGCATCGTAATTAAACTTACCCTTATTAAGAGCCATCTGTTTGCTCCCTTACGCCTGAGCCTCTGTCCATGATAGTCGTCCGAACACTGATGCAGTTGATCCACCAATATTTTGAACAACAATTGTTAGGACGTCTGGACCATCTGGGTAAATTGCAGTGTTTGCTGCTGTAGATCCTCCACCGAGAATTGAGTTACCCAAATCACGAACGTTTGATAAATCAATTGAGTTTGCACCAGATCCTACGAAGAAACCAGCTGTGACTTCTCCACCAGAAACTGTTGTTGATCCACCAGAGTAGTCTGCAATTTGTGCAAGTGATGAGTTAGCAACACCAGCGACGTTTCCTACAGCATTTGTCCAAGCTGTGGAGGTTGAAGGAACTCCGTTTAGAATTGCTGTAACAAGAAGATTTGCACCTGAAGTAGATGTTGTAACATCCAGAGCCTTAAGTGTGAGCTGCATTCTGTTTACAATTTCTCGTGAACCAAATGGTGCTGCAATACCGTTGTCTGCAGAAGGCGCCACTCTAATTGAGAACAGCGCTCTTGATGAACCAGACGATACTGATGTTGATGTTCTCTGTCCGTATGTAAAGACGAGAGATTTATCATCATCAAAGCGACCATCCATAATTACCGATGTACCCCAGTGTGAGATAGATGCTGCAAATGATGGATATGCAAGTTCAACCATAATTGGAGCGGTTGATATATATGTAAAGAGTTGTGCTGATGTTGCACCCATAGGAGCTACAATAACACCAGTTGGATCATTTGTAAGTGCTGCTTTGCTGAATCCAATTGCTAGGTTATTGATAGAAGAAATAAATGTTCCTTCTGGGAATGCATCTGAAATTACTCTTTGTCCAACCTGTAAACCAGTATTGCTTGCTACTGTTCCAGTACTTGAACCTGCTTGAATTGTAACAGACAAGTTATCATTTCCAGCTTTAGCTCTTGTAAGACCAGTAAATGAAGTTGCTGACTTACCTGAGTAATTCATATACTCATATGTAGTAGCATTTCTGACAACAAGTGTTCCAGAGTTAGGGAATCCAGCTGTTGATGCGACTGTTAGTGCTGCGTCTGTTGTTAATACATCTTGTGTAATAACTGTGTAAGGTGGAACTGTTGTAGATTCGTATCGACCAGGCAAGTTACCTGAACGCATGTAGGCTTCAGTATTAACGTTGTTATTTGGCATCTTGTGTACATAAATAACGTTACCCTTTGGACCTCTTACACCCCAACGAATAAATCCTGCACCATACCATGTGTAGTCGATATAGAACATCTGCATCTTTGAAAGATCAATATTGTACTGAGATGGTCCTGTTCCGTCAATCTTATCTAAGTTGAACTCTGACTGAGGAATTCGTTTTTCTTGTGTCTTTGAAACAATACAGTATGTTGCACTAGCTCCACGATAAGCTGGGCTAATTGTCATAGATGTATCTGTTGCAATGTCTTGAACCTTGTATGACTGACCTCTAATAACAATATAATCTCCTGGAATTAATTGCTTAGAGAAATATGTTGGAAAATCAACGCTTGTTTGAAGAACAGTTGCTGAACCTTCTGATACAGTTACTTTTCCAGATAGCTGGAATGTTGAGTTTCTGCGAACTGCATAAAGCTGGCTTCCATCATACTCCCAGTACAAACCATTTTGATTATCAAACATTCCAAGTTTGTTTTGGCAACCATACCATCCTTCTACAGATGCGTAGAATTCTCCAGTTGCAACTGTAGCTGACGGAATAGACAAAGCTGTATATTGGAACTTATCTGATGTTAAAATATTATTAATAGTAAATGTACCATTATATGCTGTTTGTGTACATCCACCAATTTTAATTACTGTTCCTGGCTGTAAATTATGCTTTTCTTTTGTTTGGACAGTAACAGTTGTTGAGTTGTTAGATGTAATGTTTTCAATTCCAGCGTAAGGCTTTAGAATTGTACCTGATGACATCTGGAGGCCTTTACCTGACTGATATCTAAAGTAACGACGTGTTTGACGAATACATTGTGCATAGTTTGATCCTGCGTTAGTACCAAATAGCACACCACCATCATGAGGTCTGTGGAAGAATGTAGACTGTGGTCTTACATATACCTGTACTCCTCCACCTAGTGTTCCTGTTGGGGCTGCATCATGGTAGAAAGCAAATTGTGTTGCGCTAATAACTTGAGCAACTTCTTGGTTTCCATTTGGAGGATTTGTTGTTGCTGTTGCACCTAAAATAACAATTTCATTACCTAGAGCAAGGCCGTGAGGAATTGTTGTGGTTACAGTAATTTTTCTTCCAGTATAAGTTAGTGTAGCTGATGCTCCAATTCGAGCACCGCTAAACAAAACACCTTCTTGGAGAATTGTTTTATTTGGATCTAAAATCTGTGTAATTGTAGTTCTATTTTTTGCTGCGGCTGTGTATGTAAATGAGTTTGAGCCACCACCATTTTCAATAATAAAGTTACCATTTGCAATCTGCAAAAATGTATCGATAACTGAAATTGGTGTTCCGTTTGCTGGAGCTGTTCCAGATGAAAGTGTGACTGTTACAGTTCTTGAATCTGCTGGTAAGCTGATTGATGAAATATTTGAAATAGGAGTTGGCTTTGCATATGAAAATGGTCTGTTGTTATAAAGACCTAAATTTTCCCACTTAGAAACCTGTGTACCGTATTCAAAGTCGGTATCGATCAATGCCTGTGGAGAAGAAACTCTAAACTTATTTGTTGGGTCTAGCTGAGTTTCTGCTGGAGTAAAGCTTTCATCAAATGTATCAATTGTAAACATCAACTTGTCTGTTGCAGACATTGAGGCTGTATTAAACTCAAGAACCATTGTGGTATTTTCAACCATGTTGGTGTCTGTAGTAGCAGAGTATGATGTTGCACCCATGCTTGGGTCTGAGAAGTTATAAATAACCTGATTTGATGTTACGTTTGTAATTAAAAGCAATCTCTCTCTGAGGATTGTTTTTGGAATCGAAATAGTCCGTGTTGACGGAGTAAATGTATAAGATGTTTCTAGTAGTACTTTTCTTGCCATATTCTTAATCTCCTAATAATATATCCACTGCTCTAAATGGATATCTAGATTTTTTGACGTCTTGTGATTCTGGTCCTGACAGGTATCTTGCCTCAAATGATGATCCAGTTGGAATTGGTTCTCCAAACTGAACATAACCATCTTCATCAAAGAAATAACCGTCGGCTGGAATCTGACTTAGCCAATGTTGATCTTGGTTTCCCAGTATTTGAATTATACCATTAATCGTTATTAAAAGCTTATATGGGTTTTGTGGTTGAAATGCATCACCATTAAACGTCAATCTAAACCTTGATTGTGATCCATCAAATGTTGGGGATATATCATCTAACGGCATAATATCGCTACCTACTGCTTGAGTGAGTTCTGCTGTTAAATAACCTTTATTTACTGCTTCTGCATCCAGAACTGGGTCTGGAACAACTACGCTTCCTGAAAATATTGGATTTACAATGGAAGCTTCTGTTAAAACTTTATTAGTCAAATTTTGTGCATCAGTTAATGTAACTACTGGATTTGCTGCTGTTACGTTTAAACCAATTCCAGGAATTCTAAATGCAGTTATTTGATTATTACCTAAAGTAATTTCATTTGAAACATCAGCACCTGACGGATTTGCTGAAGATCCAATAATAATATTATTTTGACCATTTGATAATAAATCACCTGCAAAGAAACCTACAATAACGTTATCGCTAGCTCCTAAAGCATTTGAACCTGCTTGATAACCAAATACAGAGTTATTTGATCCAACTGATAGTAGAGCTAGTGATTCTTCTCCAAATGCTGTGTTATTGGTTCCTGTTGTTATATTTGATGAGGATAGGTTTCCAATAGCTGTATTATTTAATGTTGTATTTATTAAACCATATACAGTTCCTAGAGTAGATGGAGTTGCTTGAGATGTTACTGGAATGGTATAGGATGATCCTAATGATACTGCCGTTCCGTTAATTGTAATACTTGAGTTAGCCAGCTTATTGTTTGCAATAGATCCTGCAAGCATTGCATTTGTAACTGTATTATTTGGAAGAGTTACAGTTCCAGTAAATGTAGGGTTTGCAAGCGGAGCTTTAGCATCTAACTGAGTTTGAATTGCTGAAGTAACACCATCAATATAACCGATCTCAATTGCTGAGACATTGCCAATTGATGTAGTTGATGGCAAAACAACAGTTCCGCTAAATGTAGGCCCAGATAAAGGTGCCTTTGCTGCAAGATCTGTTGTTAAGCTAGTTACATCTGCTTGAGCTATTGCTGAAGATGAAGATATTACACCAGATGCTGAAGTTTTGACATACCCTTCTGTAGTTAGAGGAAGTGTAACTGTTCCAGTAAATGTTGGGCTTGCAAGCGGAGCCTTTAGTGAAAGACTATTTGTTACTGTTGTTGCAAAGCTTGCATCATCATTTAATGCATCAGCTAATTCGCTCAAAGTATTTAATGCTGCTGGTGCTGCTCCAACCACTAATTCAATTGCATCTTGAACAAATGCTGTTGTTGCAATTTGAGTAGTATCAGTTCCAGCAGTCGCTGTTGGAGCTGTTGGAGTGCCAGTTAGGGCTGGTGATGCTAACGGAGCCTTTGTATCAATTTGTGTTTGAATTGATGATGTTACACCATCTACATAATTTAACTCTGTAGTTGTAAGTGTTGCTCCATCTAAAATATTAAGCTCTGTTGAAGTTGCCGTTACTATAACATCTTCATTTACTCTTGGGCTATTAAATGTTTTATTATTTAATGTTTGAGTACCATTAAGAGTGGCTACAGTGTGGCTTCCTCCTCCAAGTGGAACTATGGTTGAATTTCCGCTATGGCTAAACTTTATATTACCAGAATCTATCTGTACTGTTGCTGTGTCTAAATAAAGTGTAGCTCCTGATAAATACAGATCTTTAAACTTGTTTGTACTTGATCCTAGGTCATAAACACCATTAGAGGATGGAACAATGTTTCCGCCAATAGTTGCGCCATTGATAGTTGGGCTTTCTAGTGTCTTATTTGATAGTGTTTGTGTCCCAGAATTTGTTGTTACAGTAGAATCAATATCTATTGTAATTGTATTTGCAACATCATCATAGGTTTTGTCTAAGCCAGTTCCAGCAACAATTGCAGTATTAACTGCGTCTTGTGCTAATTCGGTAATATCTGACGAGTTTGCCTTGGTGTCAATCTGTGTTTGAATATTTGATGTAACACCATTTAGATAACCAATTTCAGTATCTGTAATACCTGTAACTCTTTCTTGAATTAAAGAGGTATCAATTTGTGTAAGTGGAACTTTACCTAAACTATTTAATGTTGCAACTCCGTCTGGCTGTTCAAGGCTAGACAAAGGAACATAAGTGCTAGTACTAGTATTTCCAAGTGTGATTATTGCTGCATCTGTATAATCTAGTGCTTCGCCATGCTTTGTTTGAACAAAAGCTGTTGTTGCAATCTGTGTTGTATTGGTTGTACCAGTTGCAGTTGGAGCAGTTGGTGTTCCAGTTAGATCTGGTGAAGCAAGAGGTGCTTTTAGATCAATTTGTCCTTGGATTCCAGATGTTACTCCGTTCAAATATCCAATTTCTGTATTAGAAACATCTCCTACTGTAAGAGAAGAAGCTTCTAAACCAGCTACCTTTAAATTATCAAGTGAGCCTTGTGTAAAGTCTACTGTTGTAGATGGCTCTGTTGTTACGCCTTTAAAAAGCTTCCATTTATCTTCTGAAACATCTCGAACAATACCTGAGTGTTTTGCTGTTCCATCATTGTAAGCAACTACAACACCAAGGTCAACTGTATTTGCTGGATTTTGATGGGCAAGCTGAACCATATTATCTTCAATTGTGATAGATGTTGCGCTTGCTGCAAAGTTAGTACCATTTACAGTAAAGTCTCCGCTAACAACAAGATCTCCACCTACAGATAAGTCATTAGTAATTGTTACATCATCTGGAAGACCTATTGTTACCGCAGCATTTTCCGCTCCAGAACCAGAAACTGTAATTTCATTTGTTGTTCCAGAAATTGAGCCTACATAATCTCCAGTTGTGTCTGTACCTAAAGCTACAGAGTTTGGCTCAATTGCAGTAGTAATTGTTACGTTACCAAGATTAGTCATTGTTGCAGAACCAGTTACATCTCCAGAAAGTGTAATGGTTGGATCTGCTACGTTAAAATCTAATTTACCATTTGTGTCATCGTATGTAACAGAGATACCAGATTCAGAGTTTGTACTTACCATTTCACCAACTACATCTTGGATCATTTCATGGTTAATTGCTACATCTCCACCTGTTACAGTAAAGTCGGTTATATTAAACGATGCCACACCCTTGTTGCCTGCAGTAGCATCTTCTGCTGATACAGTAATTGTATTATTAGTTACTGTAACATCAATTCCTTCTCCTCCAGATACCTGGACTGTCTCTGTTAAAAGATTAATAGAAGTGTTACCAGTATCTCCAGATACGCCTAGGGTTGTAGCAACATCTGCTTCTCCCGCTGCTGTAAGTCTACCTTGTTGGTCTACAGTAAATGTAGGAATCTTTGTTTGTGATCCGTAAGCTCCTGGATTTACTGCTGTATCATCTAAATTAATTGTTAAAGAGTTTGTTGAGTCGTCATAAATTTTAGTTAAAGCGGTTCCTGCTGTTAAAGCAGAATTTACTGCATCTTGTGCAGCTTCTGTAATAACAGAGTCAGTTATCGAAATTGTTATTGTATTAGCTGTGTCATCATAAGACTTTGTAATACCATTTCCAGCAACAAGTGCATCGTTTACAGCATCTTGTGCTCTTTCTGCTGTAAAATAAAGATTTGTTCCTTCTTCTATATCTGTTGTTGTAAGAGCATTGATAGCTACTAGAATTGCTGCATTTCTTGCTGCAATTTCTGCTGTCTCTCTACCGTCTGTATATAGATTTGAAGCAGTTATAGCCTCAGATTTAGCAGTTGCAATATTATTTGTTATTGTAGTTACAAAATTAGCATCATCGCCAATTGCTGCAGCAAGTTCGTTAAGTGTATCTAATACTCCAGGGGCTGAGTCGATTAAATTAGAAACTGCTGTATCAACATATGTCTTATTTGCAATAACAGATGTATCTACTGATAGGGTTAGTGTATTTGCTGCGTCGTCATAGACTTTTGTAATTCCGTTTCCAGCTGTAAGGGCTGAATTAACTGCGTCTTGAGATAACTCTGTAAGTTCTGATGGAAGTACGTTAATGTAAGGTCTTGATGACCAGTTCCCTGTTCCATCACCGATCTTAATTCGTTGTGTGTCTGTTTCAACACCAATTTCTCCTGCACGAAGAATGGGATTGTATGTAGTCCAGTTTGCTGCTGTATCTCTACGTAATTGAATTCTAATTGCCACTTGCATTACCTCCGTCTATATAATCATTTATAAAAGATGAAGAGACATTTCCTGAATTTGCAAAAATTCTAGAATCATCAACATACTCACCATAGTTTACTTCTTCAACAATACCAGTTGTTCCATTGTGTGTGTGCTCAAGGATTTCTTTTGGTCCTGCAACATCATACCAAACTTGTCCATTATACCCTTTAAATGTATTTTCTGATGTATCAAAATATAATTCTCCTAAAGAAGGATTAACTGGTGCTTCCGCTAAAACTGGAACCCCAGAAGATACATTTCCCCACTCTGTGCCAGAATAAACTCTTAACTTACCAGTAGCGCTATTATAATAAATTGCACCAGGTACTGCTACAGAAGGATCTGTAGAAAGTGCTGGTGGCGCTATCGGTGTTAAAAATTTCTTTGACATTTTATCCTACAATAACTACTCTATACTGATTTGTTGTTGGAGCTGCTGCAAATTTAATTGTAGCAGTTGTTGTGCTTGTATGCTCTACATCTGTCTCAACTTGAGCATATGGAGATGCATTATCATAAACTTGAACCTGAATATCTCTTGTACCTAAATTATGTGTTAGTGTGTAAGAAAGAGCTGTTCCGTCTCCAATTGAAGAAATATACTTTCTTGCAACAAGAGTTGTGTCGATTGCTATATCGTTAGCATTTACAATAATTCCAGAACCAGCTGTTGTAGCAACATTAAATGTTACTCCATCTTGAGTCATACCAGCGCCTGCTATGTATGCTCCAGCACCAGAGAATTGTACCCAATCTTGTCCAGCAAATGTTGTTAGATAGTGATTTGACTGTACCCAAGATGTATTACCGTAGTTGGTACCCTCCATAACAAATACTGCTGAGCCAATAAGCTCCTGATGTGTATCTGCATCTGTTGGTCTTACAAGACTAATTGTTCCTGCTGTTCCTCCAGCAACAATATGGTAAATACCATTTTCTGTATCTATTGTTTGTCCAGATAACAATAGTCTATATCCAATGTGTGTATCATTTAATGGATGAGAATCAATTGTCAGCGATGCAAGATCTGTTAAATCTGAAATATTTGATGTTGAAAGAAGATGTACTGCTGATTTCCAGTCTAAACCAGAAACTGCGCTATCTACATAATTCTTTGTAGCTGCATCTTGTGGGTTAACTGGCTCAGCAAGATTTATAATCTTATGCGATGTAGCATCTAAATCTGCACCAAGATCTACGTTAGTTCCAAGAACCTTGTTTGTTAAAGTTTGCTGATCATCTTTAGTTACAACTGTTGAATCGATATCAATTGATATCTTTCCAGTTGAATCGTTGTAAGTTGCATCAATTCCTGTTCCGCCAAGAATTTCATCAGCAACAATATCTTGTACACGCTCAGCATTTAATGTTACTGCGCCTGATGTTACTGTAAAGTCTGTTGAATCAAAGCTTGCAACACCCTTATTACTTGAAGTTGCATCCTCTGCAGACACTGTAACTGTATTGCCAGAGGCACTTACGTCAATTCCTTCTCCGCCAGCAATTGTAAGTGTTTCTGTTAATATATCAATTGATGAGGTGCCAGAATCTGTAGCAATTGCAAGAGTTGTTGCTACATCTACTTCACCAGCAGCTGTTAGTCTGCCTTGTGCATCAACTGTAAATGTTGGTATCTTTGTTGCAGATCCATAATTACCTGCTGCAACTGCAGTATTATCTAAGTTTAATGTTAGTGTTCCAGCATTGTCATCGTATACTGCTGATAGAGCTGTTCCGCCTAGAACGTATTGACCAATGATGTCTTGAATTACTTCAGCAGAACCTGAAGCAGGGATCCACTCAGAACCGTTGTAGAAATAAAGTGTGTGATCAGATGTATTGTGGTAAATCTGACCTTCTACTGGTGACAGAGGTGCTGAACCTAAGTTTTGGATGCGGGCATTTTGTAATTCATTTTTGTTTAAATTAATGCCTGTTACGAATAATCTTGCCATTTTCTATACTCCTTAAGACAGGTACGCTGTCCCTGCGAATGGTTGAGCCATAAGCAGCGTTATTTGATTAATACTATTATAATCGATTCCAGTTTCCAATACATCACCAGCACTTGTTTTTACTGTGACATTTGGATGGAATCCGAGGTTATGTTGGAGAACAACTGAGTATGACCCAGAAGTGCCAGTAACCTGACCAATTTCCCAAGACATTATTTTTCCTAGATCTGATGTTGTTGCTATATCAATTACTGTAGCTGTAGACCAAGTGGTATCTGATAATTTTGGTCCGTAGAAATTATTGTTCTCAGTATTAAAGTAGAAATCTCCTTCTATTCCTAGATTTGCGGCTGGAGCACCTACTCCATTAAGAATAGTACGTCCTCTAGGACCTTGTGGGCCAGGAGAGGCAATCTTTATCTCATTTTTATTTTCTACTACGGATACTTGATTTACGGTTTGGTTGACAATTACATTTTCAATCATTAAATGGTTACACTCCTACTCAAAGTTATAAATCCTTCTAGTAATTTGGTTTTATTTAAATTAGAATCTGTCAACATTAAATCGTATTCAGACTTTGGAAAGAATAACTTGCTTGTTTGAGTAGGAGTCATTTTTACTGTTAGCTTACCAAGTAAAGGATCTATGGTTATGCCACCAGATGGGGATGTTAGAGAAAAGGCTAGTTGAGTACCACCTTTTTTATCACGTACTTGAAGTTTTGCTGATGCGCCTGTTAAATTAATTGGTGCGCCAGCATTGTCTTTGTATTCAAGTGTAAAACTAAAAGTAGTATTTTGATCTACTTCGAAATTTTTTTGTACTGCCATTTGCTAAAATCTCCTAAATAGGAAAACTCCTATGCTTATTTTAGCACAGGAGCGTTCCTAATCTAGATTAAATTACTTGTCTGACTTAAAGCCGAATTCTTTATTGCTAGGGCTTAGAGCCTTCAAGATTACTGGTGCGACGGCTGCAATTCCGCCCATCAACAAATCCTTTGGATTTGTGTTACCAGTCATGTAAAGAGCAATTGCTGCTGAAAGAAATGCACGAGCATATGTTCCAAGCGCTGCTAAAATCTCTTCTGTCATTGTAACCTTTCCGTCCTTGTTAAGATCTTTTTTCATCTTAATCTCCTTCTTTGGGCCGTGTGCCCTAGAATTTTGGGATTTTGTCCCAATACTAATATTCTACCATTAAGCGGATATATCCACAATCTCACAATTGCCGTCAGATGTGCATGCTAGCGTAGCATTGGTAGATGTTCCATCTTCTGTTTCGTAGAATGACAAGTCTTCCCAGCGGATAGACTTTGGCATTTGTGCAAGCAAAGCATCGTATTCTTCTTTTGAAACTTCCTGGTATGGAGCTTGCTTATAAGTGTGATCTGAATGCGGTAGGAATGAAATTCCTGATACCTCGTCAAAGTGCTTATAAACCCAAGCACCAACCTCCATCCATTCTTCTTCTTTTACAGAAACTGTAATTGATGGCTTGTGTTCACACCATGCACGTTGATAAACCAGCCAAGTGTTAAGGTGATCTAATGCTGTTAAATCATTTCTAACAATTGCACCTTCTGGTGCTTTTACTGGAAATGAAAATACGTAAGTATCATTTGGCTTCATTACATCATCTTCAACTGGAATGCCAACTTCCTTCAAAAATGTAGAAATTGGATCTCCCTTTGAGCCACGTACTGTACGAATGTAATATGGTGAATGCCATGGATGCATTCCTGAAGATACCCCGACCAATTGAGATACTGTTCCAGAAGGTTTCACGCATGTGATAGCTGCAGACTCAGGAATCCCAATTTTCCCAGCCTCTTCTGTATTAATTGTTCTTGCATATTCACGAAGACCAGACAATGTCTGCTCAAGTTTATTAATATCTTGTTTTCCAGAAAAGAACTTATGGCCAAACTGACCTGTAAGTGATACTCCTAGTAAGCGCTCCTCTTCGGTATTATCTTTCCAAATTTTACGAAGATACTTAAAATCTGTTAATGTTGATTGCCATGTCCCAAGAATTGTTGCAAGGCGTACTTTGTTTGCAACCTCTTCAACTGTATCCTTTTCACGTAATACGACTTCTGAAAGATTACAAAACTGGTAAGGACGTAAAATAATTTCTGAGCACGGGTTAGTTCCGTAGTGAATATCTGGATCTCTTCTTCCATACTTGGCTGCTTGGGCTTGAGCTGCGGCCACATTGTATATACCTCGTTCTCCTGATTTTGAATCATAAAGATTTTTCCATTCTGCTATAAATTGTTCCATCTCTGGTTTGCGAGAGTAAGCAACTGAATTATTTGATAATGCACGTTGTGTATTGTTTTCCCACCAGTTACCTGACTTTGCTGCTGCCATCTCAATATCATTAATATTAGAAAGTGAAATCATTGCTGAACGACGAACACCTCCAACGACAACAACTTCTCCAATCTTACACATAATATCATGTGCCTCAATTGGCTTTAGTTGACGACCTACTGCATTCTTAAACTTTGCAATTGTAAAATCAAAAAGATTAACAAGTGGTTGTGGCCCAGATGATCGACCACCCATTGTCTTTAATCTTGCACCAGCTGGTCTTACTTTTGAAACATCAATTGCTGGAATATGTCCTGTCCAAAGAAGTGCTAGTAATTCACGGTATGCCTTTGCCCAACCTTGCTTTGAGTCTTCTACAACAATTACTGTATCTGACTTCTCAAAAGAATCTGGAACGGCAGGAAGCTTATTAACATACTTGTACTCAACAGAGAATCCTACACCTGTACCGCACATAAGGATATACATTGTTTCATCAAATGAACGAGGTGAGTCTACTGGAACAAATGAGCAGTTATATCCTGCAACATTGTCTCTTTCTAATGCAGCTCCTGCAGTCATAACGGAGCGCATTGATGGCATGACATTTCTTTGAAATACACCATCTTTTAATTCCGCAACAAGCTTTTCATCTGGAATGTAATTGTGATTTTGCTTAAGGTGGTTAAGCATAAAAGAAAAGTATCTATCTACTGTTTCTCCCCAAGTCTCACGACGATTTTCTTCTGAGATCCATCTTGCATATCTAGATAACGCAATGAAATTTTCATATGGGTTAGCAATAGTTTTTGACATTTATAAGTCTACCTTTTCTCCGCCTTGCGGTTTGATTAATTTAGTGTGAAGATCCTATTCTACCAAACAACTTTTTAAAGGGGAAGAGGCTTTGTAAATTTTTTCTTTAATCTTTTAAAAGCATTATTGGTCAACTGATCCCAGTTATACTCTTCATGAATTTTAGTCGACTGAGCAAAATAATAACCAGCATACGCTTTATAATTAATTACTGCTTCATACATTAGTTCTTCTAAATGTTCTTTATCTGGTTTAAACATTTTTCCAATGTATGGATCTCCAACAGACTTTGGTAAACCCTCATCCGTAAGTTTAGATTTTAATTTTAAAGGACCAATGTATTTTTCATATGGAGCCCAATCATAAGTTGAGATAACTGGCATTCCAGTTGCTAATCCTTGTAGTGGAATAAACCCAAATCCTTCTCCCCAGGACGGATAGATAAGAACGTGGTGACTGTAATACAAATTTAATAATTCAGCTTCAGTATATTCTTCAGTTATCAATGTTATGTTATTGTAAACTTGTTCTGGACTTCCAAATTCATTATTTGGCCCATAGACTCTTGTTGTATTGTAATGATGAGCTTTAATTGTTAAATGATAATTTGAATTATTACCAAAAAGTTTTGCAAATGTTTCTACCGCTACCTGTGCATCTTTTCTTGGTGCTGGCTCTCCAATATGTAAAAACTTTAACGGCTGACCTTCTCTTAATACTCTTTTTTTAGGCTTCCAAAAATCTTCTATGCCGTGTTTATAAACATATATTGGTTTTGTTATTCCATTATCTTTAAATACTTGTGCACACCAATCTGATGTTGTCCAGACTTCGTCGCATAAATTAAATCTTTCAACCCAATCTGGTCGCATAGATGTAGATTCCCACGGAGTATAGCCAATTTGATATTGACCTTTATGAAATTTAAAATGTTGAGGTTGTGTAAAGTTTATTTGTATATTAGATTTTGGATTAGCATAAGAAACTTCATACCCTAGATTATTTAAAGATTTAACTATATTTTTACCAGCGTAACCATATCCTACAGCAGGATTAAGCCCCGCTTTGATCGTATAATAAGATATATTCATGTTTTCTTTCTAGTCAACTGACTTGACAGTAACTTAGTTACAATGCTACTATTATAGTTCGTTATCTCTAAAGGAGGAAATGCCAATGGAGAAAATAAAACAACAGGTAAGTGATTTGGTTCATAACCTGGTAACAATAGTAATGATAACATTATTTTTGTTTCCTGTACAGCCTACACATGCCTTAACAGTACAACCTTTAGTGAAAACTGAAGCCCAATTGAAGCAAGAAGTCTTGGATAGTTTTAGTAAAGAGATTTACAAGCCATCTGAGATGCTTACAGACGAAGAGTTAGTAAACTTACTCAAAGCTGTAGGATTCGAAGGGACAAGCCTTAAAAAAGCTTGGTCAATTGCAAAGCGTGAATCTAACGGAAGACCGCTTGCCTATAACGGGAATAGGAAAACTGGTGACAATTCTTACGGATTGTTCCAGATTAATATGATCGGAGATCTTGGTCCTGAAAGACTTGAGAAATTCGACCTAAAGAGTAACAGAGAGTTATTCGACCCAGTAACAAACGCAGAGATAACGTACTATATGACCGATGGCGGCAGTGATTGGTCAGCTTGGAAGGGTTTAACCCCAAGAGCAAAGGAATTTTATTTGAAATTTCCTACAGATGTAAAGGGATAGGTAAATGGAGATACAATACGTATCAAAATACATATCCTTATCTGAAGAAGGCCTTGTCGAAAAGCTTTTATGCCCAGTAGATCAGGGCCTTCTTTTTTGTAATCAAGATCTAGATGAAAAAATTTATTTATATTGTCTGGAATGTGATTACAAGAAATACATAGGTACTACGCATTATAATAATATCTACAAGGGGGTTAAAAATGCCATGCGATAAATGTCAATGCGAAGAAATAGAAAATGAATCAAAGCCGATGCCCATAACAGATGCTATGGGAAGAGAAATTTTTTGGGAAGATATAGGGAGACAGAATGACTGAGAATAATGAGCCAGTAGATGAGCCTTTAGAATCAAATTTGGACATGGTTAACTATATTATGCTCCACAGAATTTACGACATGATGACCTTAATTGCTAAGGGATCAGTAGGTAGCGATGAAGTATCAAAAATGATACAATATCATGAAAAGGGATTCCTCCTGGGTCCCAGTCCGTCCTATTCAATAGAAGAAGGGAAAGAAGATGGCAACTAAAGATGCAGTAGTAGAAACAATGGTTGAACAAATTAATATTCAATCAAGACAATCAACTGTACAACAAAAAGGCGATCTAGTAGAACTTGAAAAAATGCTTCTGCAGGCACAACCACATTACAGACAAATGTGTTCTGGAATGGTTGATGCATTAATTGCACGAGGAATGATTTCTGTCGACTAGGTATTGACTTAAAATATCAAATAAAATACAATAAGTTTATAGGTCGAGCATTATGTTCCCTATAAATGCCTTAAATGGCAGCAAAGCCCAATTGGATCCGCCTCCGATTGGGCTTTTTGCTTTTTGTGTTGTATAATATTTTTATGATTAGAACTAAATTGGTAACAGCAAATGCAACTCCTGTAGAGCTAAGTTTTGCAGACGAAGTTGAAGCACATTATAAAATAATTATTACAAACACAAGTGCAAATAAGCATGTTCTAGTCGGTGGCCCAGATGTGTCTTTAACAAATTATGGTTTTAGAGTAGAGCATGATCAGCCTCCTGTAGCTATAGAGAATATGCCATTTACTGATAGATTATATGCAATATCAGAAGACCCTTTACAGTCAATATCTGTTGCGGTTATGGTAATCGAATAAAATAGTGCAAAAAGTGCGCCGAAACTAGAGACACATTTGGTGTATAATAGAAGACATGACCCCAAGACATATTTCTAAGCAAATGAAAAATCCTTATTTTCAAACAAAATACTATAAGGAAGAAACTGTTGGCGGGCAAATGGAAACTAAAATAGAACTTAAGACCCAGAAGATAATGTCTAAAATTATGTTTTGGAGAAAGAAGAAAGATGCTTAATTTTGATCACAATAGCAATGTAGAAAAACTACATGATGATATTTGGATATATAGAAATTTTCTATCTCAAGAAGAGGTTGAGTCTTTATTAGATACAGCCAACAGTCTGACTGAAGAGGACTGGAATACAATTAAAAATGCTAATGCCTGGTATAACGGTAAAACTAGTCCATACATTCAAAAGCTTTTGCCTATTAACAAAAAGATTGGTGAACTAGTCGCTCCAGATTATGAGCCTACTCCAAATGCATCTTTTACAAGAATGTTGCCTGGAGACTCTATGCATGAGCATGAAGATACTTGCGGAGACATGGAGCCTACATCAAATGATGATATGGGTACATGTGCAATAACAAGATACGGTGTTGTAGTATATATAACTGACAATTTTGATGGCGGAGAAATTTACTACCCTGGACTAAATATGTCTTATAAACCAGTTCCTGGAGATTTATTAATTCATGGTGCTTTGATTAGACACGGTGTAGCAAAAGTTACATCTGGCATAAGATATGCTTATGCTTCATTCTTGGTTGATAAAGGGAGTTTATAATGGTGGATCTAGTTCCAAATGAAGATGCTTTTTCAAATGAAGAACTGCCAGAGTTTTTAATACAAGTTCACAAAAAAATGCACGAAAAACCTGGATATGAAGATATTGGACATGGCATACTTGCAAAAAAGAATTTCCTTGATTTAATAGATTTAAACTTTATTAAGTATCAGGCAGAAGATCTTCCTGAAGAAAATTGGAATACTCACCCAGTAGGATCTTACTTCCAAGGCAAGATTAGTACAAATTTAAAGGTTGAACACTTTATATCAACATTTATTGATGAGATTATGCCAGAGTACTGGACTAATGAGCATAAGAGTGTAAATAGAGTACGCCCTGGGGATGACCTTAAAACATTTGGTCAAGCAAGCTGGATTGGTGCAGATTATTTAGCTATTTTTTATTTTGGAACATGGGAAGGCGGAGAGCTAGTATTATTAGAAAAAGATGGCCAAGAAATTAACTTTGAAATTAAGCCTGAAGAGAATACGCTCTACATTCTGCCTATCCTAGAAGATCAACTATATACATCAAAACCTGTAACAAGCGGTATCAAATACTCACATATTGATTGGGTATATAGACATGGTGATTGGTTCCTTGCTTAAATAGTGCAATTGCAAAAAGTGCGAAAAAAGTGCGGCGGAAGTAGAAGAGACACCTAATCCCATAGAGTATCATTTACATACATCTTAGGCTTATCGCTATAGATAGGATCTTCTGTAAATTCGTACAAGATATCCATTAGTAACTTACAGTTAGAATGGGATTCTAAGTACCAGAGGTCACAGTAACCCTTATCAGCATTCAAACATTTGGCTAAACGGCTCTGAAGTACCTTTATGACCCATTCCAGAGAAGTCTTAGCAATCAAAGTATCTGCCATATAGTAGTTACATTCTCTATATCTGGCTTCTTTATATTCTGCTACTAACTGGTTGACTAGAATATCATTGATTGACATAGATATACATTCCAATGAAATATACAGCTATATAGACCCATATAGACCAGAGTAGAGGACGATAGAACTTACTCTTCTTGTACATCTATATCCTCTTGTAGGTCAAAGTCAAAGACTTTATCCCATCCCGCCTTTTTTAAAAAATTTTGCAATAGCAATCCAGAAGCTACTGTTATTACGAAAAATGCTATCTTCTTCTTCATATATATCCTAGTTGACTGCTTTATTAGACTTTCTCAAATGAGTTCTAATTCTGTGACAATTGCTACATACAATCTCACACTTTGCTAGCTCTTCATCTATCTTCTTCTTAGATAAAGTTTGGACAAGTTCCATGACATTTGCATGTTTCTTGCCTCTTACATGATCAAAGTCCATAACGTAATATGGATATTGAATCTTACAATCAGCACATGGGGTACGATCTTTTAGATCCCGCAAATATTTATGCAGATGTGCCTTTTGTTTTGCAACTGAAATCTTTTCAGTCTTCATGATCTAATTATAGTATATCTAAATTATTAGTCGACTAGAATATTAGATTTAACAAAATGTTAATAAAATTTTATTTTTGATTTTGGAACTCTTTATTTAAGAAGTCTTTATTGATAAAAGTTTTTAGCCTATGGCAATTTGCACAGAGAGTTTGCAGATTACTTGGATCATCATTTAAATGGTTTCCATCAATATGATCAATATCTAGCTGCTGCTGAATTACTGCCTCAAATCCACACTTCTCACAAAAGCTTTTCTTTGTATAGTTTCTCTGTTTATTGTCTTTGCAGCTAGAGCAATATCTATGAAAGATTTGCTTGCCCTTATATCTTCCCGCCGATGTTTGTCTATTTCCACAAGCACATAGACCTCTAGTATATCTCGCCATTTATCCCTTATATATATTATATATTTGTTTTTATAATGATAACTTCCAGAATTTGAGCATACAACCCCTATACCCCTTTTAGTATTTTAAAAGAGAACCCCGAAATGGTCAGGTTATAAATCCGCCATTCATCGGTTGAACCATAGTAGGCCATAGCTTTTGTCTGAAAGATATTGTAGAATACAACTTCCGTCATCATCGCACTTGGAGTTTAACCCCTTGATATTATCTCCGAAAACTGTCCAAGGTTATCAGTATAACATTTGGAATTTTCGTAAGTCAATAGATCTAAAAAATATTTTTCCCGCACCCCGCTTTTGAAATTTGAGAAAATGTTAATATATTTTTAATTTGTATGATACACACCCTGGGGAATGTCCGATTTGTCCGATAGTGCGCCCATAAATAGGCTCTTTGTGGTGTAAATCACAACTTATTTTTTTAAAATGTCTTAAATGTCCGTTTTGCGACTTGAAAAATGTCAGACCCCCCATGTATAGTTATAGGTATAAGAAGTTAAGAAATACTTAACACGAAAGGAGATTAGCAAATGCTAACTCAAACTACATTAGATAAAATTACATATGAATATCAACACGGCGGTGTTAAATCTAATCACCCCGAATTGACTACTTATGAGCGTAAGGCTCTCTTAAAGTATCTATTCTCTCTCCCTACTCATAAAGATTGCGAGTGTGGTAAGTAATGAATTCCATATATGAAAATAGAAACTCTCTAGAGTCCTATGACTCTATTAGAGCCCGCCTAGCAGATAGCATCTGCGATGAATGCGGTTATGCGTGTTTCGTTCATATGAGCGATTGCTCTAAGAACCCTAGTAATGTGAGGTAACTCACACACGACACACCCCCGCTAAGGTTGAAAATGTCACCGCCTTAGTGTAGTCTTACAGACATAACAATTAAATAAGGGTATGAGCCTTAGCAAATAAACCGCCTAGCGGGTGAGCCTAAGCAAATAAGACCCACTAACTACTAACGAAAGAAGAACATATAATGACTATCAAATACTCAATTTGGCAAGGCTCTCGCCTACTAAGCATTGACAATGTAGCCCACGAAATAAAGGCTATTGACCACCTAATCAATTCGCTAAACGATAGCGACTTAGGTAAGAAAGTAAAGTTTTCCGCTAACATTCAAGAGATAAAGGTAGGTAACTAATATGATGAGCAAATGGGATACAATTCAAGCAGATGTAGCAGACCAATACGCACACCTAGCAGAAGAAGAAATGTATGAAAAACTAATGGCAGAAGAAGAAGATGTGTTTGGTTTTACTAAGGCTATACAGATTGACCACTTAACAGATGAACAACTAGATGAGGTCTTTAATATGTTTGGAGATAAATAAATGAACATTGAAATTACTAGCGAATTTCTTTATATAAATTCCGATTTCTTAGGGCTATACGCTAATGTCCCGCTATATATGCTTATCGGGATCCCCGCCCTTGTATATGCGTGGCGATTGATGAAACGAGAAGATGCGATGTAAATCACACTAGCCCAACGGCGTGTCGGCTTGACAAAAGTCGATCCGCCCGCAAAAGCTGCGGCGTCGGGCGTGTCGTTACGGAAAAGTTATAAAAAGCCCTGAATTCTGCGGCGTGTCGATTTGACAGACAAATCGGACATTTTGGTGTGATGTAAAACACATTGCTTGAGCGTCTCACATCTTGGAATTACTGGCTAGTAAGTAGAAAAATGTCAGTGGGGTAGGCTATAATTGCGGTATCAACAAAACGAAAGGACAACTAATGTCAGCAAATGTTTATTCAATCGAAAGCCTCTTGGTAGGTCAGGAATACTTCTCCCGTTCAATTCGTGGAAAAATCGTTCGTGCTGAAAAGCACCCTCACGCAGTTTGGTATGAAAATTGCGAAAGTTATCTTGTAGAAATCCGACCTGAAATCGGATACAAAAATGCTTATAGAACAATCGCAGTTAAGGTAGGTGAATAATAATGGGATACATTGAAATTTTTAGAATAAATGAAGAAGGTGCTGGCTGGGTAGATTTATCCGAAGCCACTCCCGAAGAAATCTTAGATTTAGAAATCGGACTATTTCAGGAAGGTGCTCTCTAATGAACTTAGAAGAATTCAAGGCGCATGTCCTAGCGACACGCCAAGCAAGCAAATCAGAGGCTTTGTCAGTCCTCTCTGCTACAATTACACCAACAACCGAACGAAAGGAAAACTAAAAATGGGAAACATCTCAGAAATTATTGCCGTTGCTTGTGATGAGTGTGGCGGTGCTGGCTTCTTATTTTGGGGCGATGAAAACAATTATGATGTAGAGGCGTGTGAGTGTGCCGTAGAAGATTGGAATATCTAATGTATAAACTATCTATTTACTATGACGGAAACCCTGTAGCCGTTTGGTCTTATTCAGATGCACTAGAGGCGGTGCATCAGTTTGATCGTTGCACAGATTGCGGAGATGCAAAAGAATACGCTACTTATAATTTGTCAGAGCCCTCTGGTAAAATGCATACTAAGAACTTCTACCGAAATGGAAAGGTAACACAAAAATGATGACACGAAAAGACTATGTAGCAACTGCAGAAATTCTAAAGTATGTTAGCAACAAAACTCATCCTGCTGTTTTTTCTAAAATGGTAAATGATTTTGCTGAAATGTTTGCCAAGGATAATCCCCGTTTTGATGTAACAAGATTTCACGAGGCAAGTGGTTACAATGTACCGAACTTCTCTTCTCGATAAAGTAAAACGCATACAGGAATTGCGTCGCAGCAATGCGGCGCAACCTGTACGCAATAAGAAAAAATATACACGTAAAATAAAACACAAGGGAAAAAATGTTGAATGATATTGTAGGGACCATGATTGGAATTGGTTTTAGTTTAGTTTTAATTACACCTGCACTGTTAGCTATTTATATTTTTGCAAAAATAAAGTAGTTGAAATTTCAACTAGCCCCCAAAGGTGGCGGCTTATCCACAGGCTTACGGGTTGATTGTGGATAACCCTGGATTTTGTGATCATTCTCACAAAAGCTGCGACACGCCGTAAATGGATTAGGTAATGTCGGTGGCCTGCGCTATAATACTCTCATCCAACAACGAAAGGTAACAAATGTCTAATCTAATGAAAGTTCCACACACAGTTGTATTCGAGGCAATTATTGACTTGGATAAAATTCCTGCAAACTTGCTTCCAACACTAATTGCTCTTGATACAGAAGCAATTACAGAAATGTGCAAAGGTGCAACAGTTCATGCGCTAGGTATGTCAAACACTCTTGAAGTAGCAAACACAGGTAACTATTGGGCAGAATTAACACTAAAGGAAGGTAACTAATAATGGGATACACAACAGCATTAGCACTTGAAGAAGATTTATCATTAGAGGCTGGACTTGCTTATCACTTACAGGCTAATCATTATCCACCCGTTCCCGTCGCTATGGTGCAACCTTGCATAGACGCTATTGACGCATACTATGAGGAAGACTATCAGAGAATGATTGACTTGCCTGGTGGCATCTTATGGCGTGGGCAAGACTCTTGCCCTGCATCTGCTATCGTCGATGCTCACCACTTAGACGCTTGGCTTCCTGAATACGAAGACTAAGGATCAGCTGGGCGTGTGAGATTACTCACACGCCTGGCATCTCAAATAATAAGATTGGGCTAGAAAATGTCAGACCCAACTGCTACAATAACACCCTAAACAGAAAGGAAGCAAAATGACACTAGGAAACAAAACCTATCAGGTCGGTGATTTATTCACCACTCTAAAGTCAAAAGAAACAGGAGTAATCAAGGAGATTATTCCAAACGCATCTGGCTCGGTGCGTGTCCGTCTGGAAACAGAAAACGGAGAACGCTGGACAACAGTTCTAGCCGATAGCCTAGCGTAATGAAAGGCAGGGGCTACTGCTTGTCAGTAGTCCCTGCTATACTACTCAAACAAACCAACCAACGAAAGAGGAAAAATGAGCAGAGCAATCACAGTAAAGGTGGCAACACCAAAGGTAATAAAGGCACTAGAAACTCGTCTAGCAGAACTAGAAAAGAACTATGCCTCACAAGAAGCAAACGAAGCCAAGTATCAGAAAGCCCGTGAAAAGTGGCAGAAGGAAATTGGCAAGTGGGCTATCGCAAACTTCTCTAAGGCAGAGAACATCAGAACAAACTATCGTTCTTGGAACAACTCTCTCAATGTTGATTTTGACATCATAACAAAAGAGAGCGACTTCCCTGCTGAACCTCAAAAGGATTTTGAGATTATTCATCAGCACACTTATCGTGAGATGAAAGAGGACATCTCAAATGCTCTCACAATTCTCAAGATGACAGATGAGGAAACAGTAAATGCTTCTACAATGAAGCAAATTGCTAAGTATCTCTAAGTAATCTAATGACCTGAGCAAGTCTTAAAACTGCTCACCCACCCAACTAACGAAAGGTAATAAAATGTCACCAATTCTAGATACTGCTAAGGGTCGCTTTTATCGTAAGGGCGATGTATTCACAACTGGCAAATCAGGTGTCACAGGCACAATCACAGAAATCATTGCTATTCGTCCTAATCTAACTAAACTAGGATTGAACACAGAAAATGGTCTGCGTTGGGCTATGGTCAAAATCGGCGCTTAATGTTATACTTTTAATCCCTACTAACAAAGGATCAAAATGAAAAATCGTTATCGTGTAGAAATTTATGACGCTAACAAAATGAATGACGTAACTATTTACTCAGACAGTGGCGTTGATAAAGAATATCTAACCGAACTAGTTATAAGTAACATCCGCAACTTCCAAGGTCGTGTGAATGCATATGCTTATGACAATCTAAAAAAGAAAAAAGTCTCAGCATTATTTTATGATGAGGCAATGGTTAATTTTTTTAAAAAGAGAATTAATCTAGCAACACGTATAGTACTAGAGTAAAGCTTGAGGCGGGACCTTGTGTCCCGCCTCTCTTCCTGCCCGCAACGCTGCGGGGTTATCCACAGGCTTACGGTCTTCTGTGGAAAACCCCCAAATTTTTGTGAGATTGATCACCTGGGCAATTCGGACATATTGTAATTAACTATTGATAATGTCAGACCCCCCTGCTATAATTGCACAATCAACCAATCGAAAGGAAAAAAATGGCTCACAATCTCGAAGTCGAAAATGGCGAAGTTGCATTCGCCTTGCGTGGTGCTCCTGCTTGGCACAATCTCGCAAATCGTATCTTCTCACAAGATGAGGAAGTTACAACCGCTACAATGCTTGAAGAAGCAAAGTTAGCAAATTGGAATGTTCGTTTATCTCCAATCACAAATCACATTGACGAATCTTGGAATGATGTTTCAGATTCATCTCTAGTTGTTCGCACAAATCCATTTAATGGCGGAACCGATGTTCTTGCAACTGTTGGTAAGCGTTACAAGCCTGTGCAGAATGAAGAATTGTTTGCATTCGCAGACGCTATTCACGACGCCAATGCTGACTGCCGTTGGGAATCTGCTGGTTCTCTTAAGAAGGGCAAAGTTGTGTTCGGAACTGTAGATATTCCTCGCACAATGGTTCTTGACCCACAAGGTGCTAACGATGAGACAAAGTTATATCTAATCGTATGGACATCACACGATGGTTCTGTTGCTGTTCAAGCAGCGGTTACTCCTGTTCGTGTTGTTTGCCAAAATACTTTGAATCTTGCAATGCGTAACGCAAAGCAATCTTTCAAGATTCGCCACACACAATCTGTTGATGGTCGAATTCAAGTTGCTCGTGAGACCCTTGGTCTTGCTCTTGGTTACTTTGACCAATTCGAAATTGAAGCAAAAGCATTGTTTGAGCAATCAATCACTGACGCTGAATTTTCAAAGTTGATTCAGACAATTTATCCAAAGCCTGACAAGGACGCTGCAAAAGTTGCGCTAACTAAGTGGGAGAATAAAGTTGTTCTTCTTGATGACCTTTATCATAACTCACCAACTAACGCCACAATCAAGGGCACAAAATGGGGTGCATTCAATGCACTTACTGAGCGTCTAGATTACTATCGTTCTGGTCGTGGTAATTCTGAAACCCTAATGGCGGGTGCAAGTGGTTTTGACCCAATCTTAACCGCAGAAAAAAATAAAATTCTGAAGTTGGTTAAATCCTTCTAAAGAATAAATACAACTAAATAATCCTGAGCATGATATAAAACTGCTCATCTTGATTTCGTAGATCAATTGGTTAGATCGCTACCCTGTCACGGTAGAGGTTGCGGGTTCAAGTCCCGTCGGAATCGCAAGGTGCCATTAGCTTAGTTGGTTAAAGCCCCGAACTCATAATTCGGTAATCGTAGGTTCAAGTCCTACATGGCACACAAAATTTGCCCCCAAAGCTAAAGACACATTTCTTGTTTTACGGCAAGTATAAAAAAAGCCCTGGATTCTATTGTAAATGTCAGTGGGGTCCTGTACAATACTCACCATGACAACATATCAGAAATATACCTGGGTGTGCACGGGAGACTGTGATGCTTTAATTGAATATACAATTAAAGATGGTTATGGATGGCCAGCGGGTGTGATGGACCTCACATGCCGTTGCAACTCTAATTGCACATTATTGTCAGTGGAAGATGCTACAATACCACCTACAACTACAACGAAAGAGGAACAAATGGAAGAGACAACAACACCTGCAATACCTGACACATATAACCCTAATCTATTGGTAACTTATAAAGTTATCCGTGGTTATTCAGATGCAGAATATAATACAGATAAAGTAGTTAATCTTGAATGGGAACTACACAATGGACGTCAGTCATCAAAGACTGTTGGTGTTCTCCAGGATAAGATTAATACTGCCAAGGCTATTATTCATGAAGCATTTGCAGATTCAGATGACCAAGATACACTACGTGCAATTGCCGAAGCCTTGGGAATTGAACTAACAAGAACAATTGAATTTACCGCAACTATCGAGGTTAGCGGAACTGTCGAAGTCGATATGCTTGAAGACTATGAACTTGAGGATGACATTGCAGATAATCTGTATGTTGATTCACAGTCAGGTCGCATTGAGATTGGTGACATCGAAGTCTGTCACGTAAGGGAGTGCTAATGTATTTTGAACTCACCGCTCCAAACCAGGTGGCCCTGCAAAGGGCCTACTGGTCTGCGGAGATGATGGGCCTGGACCCGCAACTAATTGCACCATTGACATTCAATATTGGAACTGGTAGTATAGAGAAAGTAAGTTCCATACGAGATATGTATAATCTAACAGAAACATACGTATCTGATTATGAGCCAACAGGATACACAGGGAGATAAAATGTCAGACTACAAAGACGGTTTTGATGATGGTTATAAATTTGCTCGTGAAGAAATAATGGAAAAGCTTGCAGAGATTGACATCATGGACATCGACTCTTGGGTCTTAGACAGAATATCAGAAATGATAGAAGGCGGTAAAATCTAATGGAAGACCTAACAAGATGGATTGGCTGTGATCAATGTGGATCAGCTCAGGCAATGTATTTAATTAAACTTATTGATGGCGAGCTTGCTTTCTGCGGGCACCATTTCAATAAGAACAAGGAGGCCCTAGACAAGGTCTCATATGAAGTGATAGAATTAAACAAGGTAGAAGAAGCAGCACCTCAACTAGAAACGGCGGAATAAAAATGGGAGACAGAGCAAACTTTGGTTTTAGAGACCGTAAGGGCGATACAGTATTTCTATACGGGCACTGGGCAGGCTATAACATGCTAGAGAATTTGGCAAATGCTGTGGAGCATGCACGTCCTCGCTGGAATGATGAATCATATGCAACACGCATTGCTATCAGTCGGATGGTCGGAGAAGAATGGGAATCCGAAACAGGCTGGGGCATTAGCGTAAATCAATTGGCTGACAATGAGCACAAGGTACCAGTTATCGATTGGGCTAGCCAAACATTTACATTATATGAAGAGGACCTGAGCACGGTAGTCTTCTCAATGCCTTTAGTTAGTTTTGTACAAAAATACAGTCAACTAGTTATGGTATAATTGAAGCAGGCCCAGGGGCCTTCTTCACAAGTAAAGGTGCGGCTACATGAGGCATTCGTCAAGTCGCTAAGTAATGCAGGTCTTTTTACTTTCGTTGGTAGATCCTAGCAGCCTTTACTTTTTTAAAACCCTTAGCGCAAGCTAGGGGTTTTATTATGCCCGCAAAAGCTGAGGGTATCATATTCATTTTACGGAAGTCAATATAATTCCCTGGAATTTCCACAATGTGAGATCAGCTTTGATCAAATGTGGTGGGCATCACATGCATTTGCTATTCCATTTGTCAGTGGTCTCATATATAATTGGGTCATATCAACGAAAGGATATAAAATGCCAAACTGGTGTTACAATACTTTAACTATTCAAGGACCAAAGGCTGAAATTGATTATATCAAGGATAGACTGAATAGTCCATTTACATTAGCACAAGAAACATATGGTATGGGTGATATTTCATCTATGGGGTTCCCCACCAAAATTCAACAGGTAACTTATTCTAATCCTGTCTTTGCTTTCTTTAATATCCACTCATATAAGGATGACGGTATTACTGATGAGGAATATGCCTGCCAACCTACACGTTCAGGTGCGGATATGAAAGACCCTAATTGGTTTGCACAAGAGGTTGCACATGCTAAAACTCAGAAGGATTGGTATTCATGGAACAATTCTAATTGGGGCACCAAATGGGATGTTGCTGTTCGTGATGAGGATGAATATCCAAACACAGAACTAATTGAATATAAGTCAGAAGGTGATGACAATTGGCTTGTCTATAAGTATGAGACTGCTTGGTCTCCTGCTGTAACTATCTTAACTAAACTAAGTAATCTTGTTCCTAATTCCCTCCTCACATTAGAGTATGAAGAAGAAACAGGCTGGGGTGGAGAACTGGAGATTGTCCGTGGTGATGTAAAAGAAATCATGGAATATGAAACACGTTGCTATGCTTGCCAATCTTTTGATTGTGTTGAGTATTGTGAAAATGACTGCGGTGAATTCTGCTCTGAATGTAGCCAAGGCTCTTGGCAAGATGAAGAGGCTATGGCAAAATGTCAGACCCATAGTGTATTATTGACCCCTAGCAGAAAGAAGGAGTCATGAGCAATTTAGAACTATTTGATAAAGTAATTAATATAATCTATGAAGATAATTTCTCTCACCTAGATTTTATGGATAACATGGGCGGTGAAGATTGTGATTGTATTATTCACAATGTATTAAACTATTTACATGAATACGAGGTAGCATGATGTTAGGTTATACAGAAGAGGATTTAAATAAAATGATTAATGCTGTACATGACGCTAAGTTATTCTATCTTCGTTACCCGTCCGATTTAATGGACAAAACACAACTTAGAACTGATTTAGAAATGGCTGTAAGTTTTATGCAAGGCCTATGGGCGGAAGGATATTTTGATCATGCATGAACATAAGTGGGAATGCTCTGATGTACCAGGTGTATTCAGTTGTACATGTCAAGCAGCAAGATATTATGATAGATTAACTGGAAGATATGAGGTAGTAAATGTCTAAGTCATCTAAGTTTTTAGAGTATATGAAGATACATCTAATTAGTTTAGAACAAGATAGGGAAAAGCTTTCTGATGAAATGGAGTTATTTGAGGAACAAGAATCAAATGAGTTCCGTGCTCTTGACTATGAGTATAATCAGATAATTGGACAAATCCATGCAACCCGTCATTTATTGTCAGTGGCAACTGATATAATGAACTCTTCTAACGAAAGGTATGAATAATGGAAACTACTACTCTCCCGCCACATCTTGAACGTATGGTCAATGCAGGTTGTACTGGATTAGATATAATGCACGGGGAACTAAAGAATCTAATGCTCATTGGAGAGCAGGACCTTGAAGCAGCACAAAAGGCTGAGGACCTATCACAAGAGGCAATGGATTCCATGGAACGCACATATGCCGAAGGATATCTGGACGCTTTAACATATATGTATAAACTAACATATGATTTATCATTTGCGATTGGAGAACGTAATGCCTAAATACACAGCAATTGGAAGACGATACTTTGAGTACAAACTAGTTGTAGAGGCCCAAGATGAGCACGAGGCTTACAACATAGCATTGGAATCAGAGACCCATAAATGGACCCAATTAGAAGGGGACCAAGTCGTAGAAATCTATTCAATCCTAGACCCTGAAGGAGAAGAAGCAAATGAAGCCTGATGACAAAGATAAACTAAATAAATGTTTAGACATCCTTGACACCACCGACCTTGGCCTGTCCCTGGTTTGGCTATGGACCTGGAGCACAATCAAGAACTTCATGGAGGACGAGACCTTTATTATGAAGAAGACTGAGGATGAGATGTGGGACTGTCTCTGTGAGGCTGTCGATGCTGGGCACGGGTTCTCCTTGGAGTATGGTGCCGAACAGCACAATGAAGACGTCATGGAGTGGATGCTCAATCGTGAGTACATGGTTGATTCCATGTTTGAAGAGGACGAGGAAGACGAAGATGAAGATGAGTGATCAGTATGTAGATTCTGTCCTCGCAGAGGCCCAACGGCTTCTGTGGGGCGGATCTGAAACAGAGAATATCCAAGCTCATAACCTTATAGCTAAACTAATTAAAGATAGGCTAGGCGATGAGTAAATATAAAGTAATCATAGAGTTGGTTGGAGGAGTCCCAAAGATAGTTGAATGCCCTCCTGAGGTCGATGTTGAGATCAAACAGATTAATCATTGGCAGCGTTGGCGAGAAGAACAAAAACTAAATAAAGATAAGTTGGTTGAAAAAAAATAAGCAGGGGCAAAAAGTCCGTGTTACGATAGGTATTTACAATCCCGTGAATTCCTGATATAATAAATACGATCATGAAAGGATCTAAAATGACAACAAAGCGAGAATATCTAAAGCAGCAAGGTATCACAGTTGGTGTTCGTGGACGTTTCTCAGGCGCAGCTAAGGTTGCAATTGCAGAGGCGGAATCCAAGGGGATCAAGTTTACAGCTGAGACTCCAGTCAAGAAGGCTAAGTAATAGAGTTGGGGAGGGACATGTTTCCACCAAGAATGGTCTTGTCCTTCCCCACATTTTTTGATACAATCTAGAGGCGGAAAGGCGGAGTATGAGTAAGACACCTGAAATCAAGGTAGCAGAACAACTAACTAATCTAACAGAATCGCATTGGTTTAATCCAGCGATTTTGGGCAGGTATCTAGCAGACCAGCCATTCTACACAACAGACCGAATTATGGAACTTGTTATCCAGATTATTCATTGGCAGGGCAAACGCCATATCGATGAATTGGACGGGGAACGAGGACTATACAACTCTGGAGAAACATCAGAGGGACTCTTCCTAGCAAATGAACTATCTAAACATATAGATAAACTAAAACAAGCATATGTTTGGGAGAATATCCAAATGCCAGTAAATCCAGCGGAGGTAAT
>JACCEA010170794.1_pt1 | contig 60235 bp, 35 predicted proteins | sample 7449851 | NCBI WGS metagenome assembly JACCEA01 (sample SAMN15323453, study PRJNA562643) | freshwater metagenome | isolation source: river surface water | place: USA:Blue River Watershed | collected 2017-08-18 | reverse complement strand
TCCAAACGAAGTTTGAGAGAGGAGTGCATAAAAAAAGCCATTGCTGCAAAGCAGCATCGGCTTTTTATTGAGTAACCTCCCCACAGAGATCATCGCCAGATAATCTCAATGTTGAATCCAAACGAAGTTTGAGAGAGGAGTGCATAAAAAAAGCCATTGCTGCAAAGCAGCATCGGCTTTTTATTGAGTAACCTCCCCACAGAGATCATCGCCAGATAATCTCTTGTCGAAGTTTGAGAGTAGAGTGTATAAAAAAACCACAGCTGTATGGCTGTGGTTTTTTTGAATGTAGAAAAATTAGAATTTAGTGGTTTCGCTTGGATCAAAAATGTTGTGCTCTTTGCACCAATTGTTGTAACCATCATTGCCCAATGCAGCTTTTAATTTACTCGTACTAATTGCAGTACCTTCAACTTTGTATCCACTTACCAAAACATAGTCGTTGTAAGACACAACTCCATCAACAAGTAAATCGTAATCGGGTCCAGCGCTTTGCAATGCATTGTCCATTGCGCTTTTAATCGATACACCCATTCCCAAGAATCCATTGCTGTTACCAACAACTCTGATTCCTTGTGATTTGTCGATTTTGAGGCTAACGTTTTTAGAGCTGATTACGGTGAAATCTACTACTCTCATTGAACAGCTAGAAAGCAGAAAGAATGTGGTCAATGCCACCAAAAAAGTAAGTTTGTTTTTTTTCATATAGTTTTTTTATTTGTTTGATTATAAACTCTTAATGCAACAAAATTAATTCTAGTCTATTGTCATAATTGGTAGTAATGTTACTTTTTTGGTATTTATATTATATATTTGTCCTTAAATAGGTGCAAATCGACTATTATGGAAAAGTTAGAAAAAAACTCTGATCGTGTAAAAGCAGCAATTCTGAATATCAAGAGATTTCGTGAACTCAAAGATATTACCCGTGAAGAAATGGCTGCTGACATGAATTTATCACTATCTGGATACTCAAAGTTGGAAAGAGGTGAAATTGAAATGTCCCTCAATAGACTTTTTGAAATTGCGGATATCCTTGAAGTTAATATTTCTCAAATTTTAAACTTCGATGCGAAATATATTTTTAATATAACCAATTCGCAGGGGGTGCAGGGATTCGACAAAGGTGGAAATTATCACTTTCATACCCAAGATGTTTACCGCGAAAAATACATCGCAAAGCTTGAGGAAGAAATCCAGAATTTAAAAAAGTAATCAAACTTCATTGAAAATAAATTCTCGGAAGTTTTTTCGATCAATTACCTTGGGTGTTGATTGATAGGTTTGAATGAATTTTTCTGGGAAATGTATCCGTTTGTTGTGGATCCATTTGAATTCAAAACTGTGAATCTGTCCTCCAAAATCTTCGATGTAATCTATTTCTTGTTGAATCTGTGTGCGCCAAAAGAATGACCGACAATACTTTTGTGTATATACATTTGATTTCTTTCTCTCTGAAATTAAAAAATTCTCCCACAATGCGCCTTTGTCTTGACGGCTGTCTAAATGATTGAAATTGTTTAATATCGCGTTTCTGATGCCATTGTCGTAGAAATATATCTTGCGGTTGTTTTTAATTTCATTTCGCAAATTCCGACTAAAACTCTGTAAAGTGAAAATGATGTATGATTTCTCAAGTAAATCAATGTATTTCAATACAGTGCCTTTGTCAATTTGTAACAATTGTGCCAATTCATTGTATGAAACTTCGTTTCCAATTTGAAGCGCCAATGCAACAAGCAATCGATCTAAAACCTCTGGCTTCCTGATGCCTGTTAAAGCCAAAATGTCTTGATATAAATAACTTTTAGTTAAATTTTGTAATACTTGAATTTCAATGTCTGAATGATTCAAAACATCTGGATACATTCCATAAATCAACCGATGCTCTAGCTGATTTTCTGCTTCTAAATACCCTACGTGATTTTCAAATTCATACCAAGATATTGGAAATAATTCAAATTCAAATTTTCGCCCGGTGAGCGACTCTTGCATTGCTTGATTGATTTCAAGTGACGATGAACCACTTACATATAGCTGAACATGTGGTAGCTGGTCTGTAATAATTTTGAGTATGTTCCCAATATTTTTGATTTTTTGGGCTTCATCGATAAAGACACTTTCAAAATTCCCAATGATTCTCTTGATGTTAAACGTACTTACATCCTCTAGAATGTCTGTTACTGACTTTTCATCACCATTTAAAAAAAGAAATTTTTCGTCTGCAATGATAGATTTAAGCAAGGTGGTCTTACCCACCTGACGAGGTCCAATGACAATGATAGCCTTGCCTTTGCCTATAACTTTTTGAATTTCAGCGTTTAAATCCCTTGAAATCATCTTTCAAAGATAAATTCTATTCCCCTAATCGCCAAATACATATCGAAATTGGTGATTATAATCGCCAAATACATATCGAAATTGGTGATTTCGACACTTGTATTCTTAAACTTCAGTGTCTTCTTCGCCCTCTTCCTCGTCGTATTCCTCTTCCTCATCGTAGTCGTCGATGAGCCATTCCCCGTCTATATTGTCCCAAACTGCACACTGGCTTAATTCCAATTGTTCGCAAATTTCTTGCAATTCTGGATAAGCAGCATAAACTTCGTCTAAGCTAACAACCACAATTTCTTCTTCGTTGTTCGGCTTGTTTCCAACAAATTCCCATAAATCTTCAGCATCTCTTAAAATGGCCACAATTTTTTCCTCTTTGCTGAGCAATTTGTTCGTTGTATAGCAGTTCTTTGTCATGTTTTAACAGTTTATTTTCGACATCAAAGATAATACTAACTTGGAGTTTTCCTTGCGTTGATTTTTGTTCTCAAATTTGTTATTTTCCATTATTTTGAGGGACAAAAACGCAAATAATTGAATTGAAATTCGTTCCTTTGAAACAGCAAAAACTCCAATGTCCCTCCATAATATGAACGTAAATACCATTCCCCAAACAATAGAATTAAGGTCAGACACATTTACAAAACCCACTCCAGCAATGCTCAATGCGATGATGCATGCTCATGTGGGCGATGATGTTTTTGGCGAAGATCCTTCAATAAATCAGTTGGAAGCGTTTGCTGCTCAACTATTTGGAATGGATGCGGCTTTATTTTCTCCTTCCGGAACCATGACAAATCAAATTGCAATTAACGTACATACCCGGCCCGGCGATGAAGTGATTTGCGAAGTTGGTTCTCATATTTACTATTATGAGGGTGGTGGAATTGGTCGAAATTCTGGTTGCCAAGCCCGTTTGGTGCAAGGAAATCGTGGTCAAATTACTGCTTCTCAAGTGCTAGAAGTGATTAATCCCGATGATGTTCATAGAGCGAGAACACGGTTGGTAAGTCTTGAAAATACCTGCAATCGTGGTGGCGGGAGTTGCTATCAACTTGAAGATATTCAGGCCATTAAAAAAGTCTGTTCTGACCATGGATTGGCATTGCATTTAGATGGTGCACGCTTGATGAACGCCGTGGTTGCTGGTTCCCACGATACCCAAAAATTTGGACTTCTATTTGATAGTATTTCGCTCTGTTTAAGTAAAGGCTTGGGGGCTCCAGTTGGGAGTGTATTAATTGGAAATCAATCATTTATCAGAGAAGCCCGAAGGGTTAGAAAAGTCATGGGCGGCGGAATGAGACAGGCAGGCTTTTTGGCAGCAGCTGCATTGTATGCTTTGGAACATCAGGTAAATCGATTGGCAGAAGATCATGCCTTGGCCCAAAAGTTGAACAAGTGCTTGCTGGAATTACGCTGGGTGAGTGAAGTGTTGCCAGTAGAAACCAATATTGTCATTTTTGAAGTAGCTCAGCCTTTTACAGTGAAACAAGTTTCCGACTATTTATTGGGTTACGGAATTCGTGTTTCGGCCATGAGTGCCACGCAAATTCGCATGGTAACCCACTTGGATGTAACGGAAGAAATGGTTGATTTTGTGATTGAAAAACTCGTTGCCTTTCAATGAATTGATTTTCAGTAATTAAAGATAAAAAGTACGAATTTAGTCAGTATATTGACTAAATTCGTATATAATTTGGTCATTTGACTGACTAAATTCATAGTTTTTTGATGAATTGACTGACGAAATTTATGGAATTCTTAGAATTCTTAATATAAACAAATGAAAAATTTCAAAATAACATTGCGAAAAATGCAGATCTTCATGGGTTTGATTTTTGCGTTTTTTGCAAAAAATACGCTGGCTCAAACTGCAGTTTTTCCGTCTCATGGTACCGTTTACGACGGCAAATTGCATAAAATTGAAATATTGATCGATCCAGATTCGTTGGCCGCTTTGTTGGATCCGGTGAATCGATGGACAGACCATTGTTATCCCGCCGTATTTGTATACGACAGCAAAGACACCATTCAAAAAGTGGGGATTCGGTTGAAGGGAAATACCTCTCGAAGTGCCGAGAAAAAGGGTTTTCGGATCGATTTTGATGAATTTTTACCTTTTACGTTTCAGGGTCTCAAGAAATTCAACATCAATGGAAATCATAACGATCCTTCCATGTGCCGCGAATATTTGGCAGAATACACCATGAATCAAGGACAAATCAATTCTGTGAGGGGGAATTTGGTCATGTTTTACATCAACGGTGTGTTTTATGGTGTAAGAAACAACTCCGAATTCATTGATAAAACCTTTGTTAAAAGTAGGTTTGGAAACAGCAACGGGAACTTATACAAATGCAATTGGCCTGCTGATTTAACTTGGTTGGGTAGCAATCAGAAAACTTATAAAGATATTATGAATGGTACCGATAGGGCCTATCAACTTAAAACCAACGAAATCGCTGATGATTACACCGATTTGCTTCAATTGATTAACGTCATTAATAATTCACCAAGCGATTCTTTTGATGCCAGAATTAACCGGGTTTTCAATGTTCAAGGCTATTTAAAAACTTTGGCAATGGAAGTTTTGGTGGGACATTGGGACAACTATTTCTGCAACAAGAACAATTATTTTTTATATAAAAATACCGCAACTGGCAAGTTCGAATACATGCCGTATGACATGGATAATACGTTCGGGGTTCAATGGGGGTACCCGAATATCAATAACCGCGATATCCATAATTGGGGCAACAAAAATGCCAGTCCTGCACCATTGACGTACAAATTGTTTAGCATCACCAAATACAAACGTGATTTTGAATTTTATATTCGAGATTTTTTGAAAGACGCCTACCAACGAGACAGTCTTTTCAATGAGTTAGATCGTTTACAAAACATGATCTATCTCAAAATTTATTTAGATCCGTTTTATAATGGTACGTTTAAAAGCGATTATGGATACGATTTTGACGCATGGAATAGCAGCTTTATCAATGCAAATGGCGGACATGTGAGCTTTGGAATTCGGCCTTTCATTGATGATAGATCAATCTCAGCAGTGGAACAAATGAAGTTCGTGAATGTGCAACAACTAAACAAAGCAAGTTTTGCAATTTCTCCAAATCCGACCGAAAATGCGTTGGCAATTCAATTGAATCAATCATTTGGCAACCAGATCATTAAAATAAAAATTGTAGACGAATTGGGCCGTGAAGTATTGAGCAATTTTCAAATAGCAGGCGAAAATACTACGGAAATTGATGTGTCTCGTTTATTACCCGGAATTTATGTAGTTGATGTTGAGGGACATGTCCCTCAGAAATTCATAAAACGTTAATTTTTTTAAAAAATTTCGCAGGAATATAGGGTTTAAGTTCAATTCCTTTTGGAATTGGAGCACCGACGAATTCTTCTTCAGTTGAAACTTGTCCGGGTAAAATCCAACAATTACCACTGAAATAGAAGAAGTTATTCATGTTGGAATGGGGTATCTTTTTGGAATACAAAATGGGTTGATTTGTCCCAATTACGGTATTCATGGGATAAAAATGGAATTGAGGTTTGATAGCGGTGAAGTTTTTTGAACCTTTGGATTTGTAGAGAATTCTCAGTCCAGGTTTCTGGGAAGAAATACTCACGCGAATGGTATCGGAAGTTGCAGAGTCTACAAAGTATCCAGTTAATACTGGGTCGTTAAAACATACGTAATCGGTTTTGTTCGAAATTGCAGAATCGCGATTCACAAGCAATGGAGATTGAAATGCTTGTTTTAATTCGGCAATTTCAAGGGGGTAAATTCCTGTTAAGGCACCTCTTCCTCCTTGAACAATGGTATCGAAATCTACCAATTGATACAAAATTGCTTTGAATTCTTTGCCTTTTTTTAAGGCATACAATTTCTCTTTGGCTGGCAAGAGTAGGGGTTTCTTTTTGAGGAACGAATATTCCAAATAATATTTTTCTGACACTGCAAATGTCTGTTGTGTTTTTATTTCTGTGATAAAATGTTGGAACAAACTTCTGATGTAAAGGGTGTCTTGAAACGGGTTTGAAACAGCATATAGGAGACCAAAATTTGGTTCCGAAAGTTCTATCAATTTGAGCGTTGCAGCAAATTGACCTCTCTTGAGGAACAATTTTTGACCATCAATTACCACTTCGGAAACAGGATTTTCGTGCATACAATGAAAATCGATATAAACTGGTTTCGGGGGTGATTTTTTAGGAGCCGTTACATTTTTCTGTTGTGGGTTATTTGGTTTTTTAGGTGTCTTTTTTTGAGCGTGCAATGGATTTGCTATCATCAACAAAAAGAGGCAACCGCTTAAGAAAAGACACCTAAAGATTTTCATTATTTTCTGAGGGTTTTATTTCGTTCTTCTTCGGCTTTTTGAATGATCTCTGACGCACGTTTATTGGCTTCTTGCTCTAGGGCATCTGCTTTTTTATCGCCTTCTTGAACAGTTTTATCTGCTGTAGAGTTGGCCGTATTTCTGAGAGAGTTGGCTTTTTTCTCTGCTTCTTTTTTCAGAGTTTTAACGGCTTTTTCAGCAGCAAACTTTTCAATTGGATTTTTAGCTTTTTCCATGAGTTTATCGGCCTCTGCGTTGGCTTTATTTTGAGCTTCAGATGCCAATCTTTCACCTTCTTGGCGTTCTTTATCTGCCAAACGACGTGCTTCATTTCTAATTTGATCAGCTTTTTGCTTGGCAGTTTGTCGGATCTGATCGGCTTCTTGTCTTGCTTTATCTAATAGTTTATCGGCAGCTTGATTCGCTTTGTTGATGGCATCATCTTTTACTTTGTCGAGTTTGGGTTGAATCAGACCTTTTCCAATGGATTTCCAATCGATGATGAGTTTGGGAGCAGAAACAGTTCCACCAATTTTAAAGGGAAGAACTTTTCCTTCAGCGTTGATTTTTCCTCCAAAATCTACTTTTTGATCCAAACCAACCTTTCCAATGAGGCTCATTTTGCTCCCACGCGGAAGGGTTAGTTTAATGGAATCTTTTAGTGTGAGTTCGCCATTGGCAATTGCAAAGCCGTAATCATTTGGTTGCACTTCAATTTTTTTAGCGTCCCATTTAAAGTATTTTGCGGCTTCTCCCATCCATTGTGGCATATTGAAGATGCCCTTCATGAGGTCCAAATTACCATCAGCGAATACAGAATTTAAATCAACGCCCATTTCCTGGGTGAGGTTTGTTTTCATTCCCATTTTTAGGTTCGCCATGCCTTCAATCTCTTTTAAAATTGGAGCATATTTGTCTACCATTTCAATGTTTTCAGTGATGTTTTGAGGATTTAAATTCAGTAAAACAATGTTGCTAGCTACTTTAGGGTCACCACCTTTTTCATAGGAGTAAGAAGTTTTATTCATTTCGAAGGTGCTTCCCCAAAGGTTAGCTTTTATTGGATCGATGTTCAGCACACCATTGCTTATTGTTGCTTTGGCTACACAACCGGTTAAACTGTAGGTTTGATAGATCATTTTTCCTGCGGTTGCAGTGAAAGTAAAATCGATATTTTTCGGTAATTCAACTGCCGACATTGGCGTTGACGCCGTATCTACTTTCGCTGTCTCTGTTGAGGCAGGAATCGCATTCATCCACTCATTTAAATCAAGTGATTTGCTTGAAACCATGAGATTTCCATGTAATGTTTCACCATTGAATGCATATCCCAACATATTGGTAATATTTCCGTTTGCAGAAATAGTAGACTTTCCATATCCTAAATCCATTGAAGTTAGTGCCAATTCTTTAGGACTTAAACTAACTTTTAAATTATTCAAACTCAGAGGAAGTGTAGACGGGGAAGTATAATACAGCTGATTGACGCTGAGGTTTCCTGATGCTTTTAAATCTTGCATGGAGCCAGGTACAAGTTCAGAGTAATGTCCATCAAAATTAAAATCTGCAAGAATTTCACCTTTAAGGTTTGTATTTTGCTCCAGAGGCATCAATTTGAGCCATTTTTCGAGATGCAATGCCGTTTTCAAGCTCCCTTTTGCATAAGCATTTGAAATGGGCGTGGTTAAATACAACTTGGCATCCAGAGGTTCACCGCCAAAATTCAGTTGAAATTTACTTAAATCAACAATGGTGTGGTCAGGATTACCGTCGGTATTGTTGAATTTAAAATCAACATTGATACCACTCACGCCAGCGGGGAGTGATGGATATTGGAAGGAAGCGTTTTCAACCTTCAATTCCATTTGTGTAGACGGCATTCTTAGTGAGTCCATGATACCTTTGATGCCAAATTTGATACCCATTTTACCTGATGTTTTTACGTTAGCAAAATCTTTGGTAAAACAACCTGGAACAACAGATAAAAACGCTTTAAAGTCTGATGTTGGAGCGTTGATGGCAAAATCCATATCCATGTTGTGTTGATTCATTTGCAACCAACCTTTTGCGTTGAGTGGCAACTCATTCATTTTTACAGCAATGTCTTTGATGGCAAAACGCATTTTGTTGAGATCAACATCGATGTTCGTTTTTACGTCGAGAACCGATTTAGAAACCAAAGTAAGTCCGCCATAGCTCATGTTGAGGTTTTTAGACCCCAATTCGGTATTCATCACAAATACATTATTGGCAAAATCACCTTGTAGCATTAAGTTCGAACCACCGGAAACCATTTCAAAACCCATACTTTGATCGTTATAAGAGATATTTCCATCTTCAATTTCAACATCTTTTAATTTAAGTGCAATGGGAGCACTTTTAGTGGTATCTTCAACTTTGGTAGTGGTATCGGGTTTGGCAATGTCGTAGTTTGCTTTTCCACTTTTTAAAACCACCACATTTAATCGAGGTTGTTTTAAATAAATTCTGCGGATGGATATTGGTTGGTTACCACCGAGCACCGATGCAATATCTATGGTCATTCTAATTTCTGGGGCAGAAAACAGGGTATCGTGTTTAAAAGAATCAACCCCAATAACTTTTAGGTTGTTGACCCCAACTGAAAGATTGGGGAAATTTCGAATCAAACTCAAGTTCAAATCATCATCGAAGCTAATTTTTGCATTCACAGATGAACTTGCACCTTCTTGTGCCATTTTGAGGATTTTTCCTTTGAAAGCAAAAGGAAGAATGAGTAAAATTAAAAAAATTACGGCAACAGTAATGCCAATTCGCTTGAACCACTTTTTCATGTTAGAAATTTCTATTACGAAGATAATGAAATTTCTGCAAGGTGGTTCAAGCAAATGACCAAGTATTCTTTAAATTGAATGTTACATTTTCCCCTGAAGAATTCTTGTCCAGTATAAGAATGGCAAAATGTACTTTTTTAATAAATACATTGAATAACGCTCTTTACTTTGATCGAAAGGAAAGGTTTCAACTGGAGTGTTGGTATAATCAAATTCAGCCAGTACCAATTTTCCGTATCCGGTTAATACCGGGCAACTTGTGTAGCCATTGTAAGAAGCGGTGATTGGTTGATTGCGCATATATGCCAAAAGATTATCGACTAAAACTGGGGCTTGTTTTCTGATGGCTGCTCCTGTTTTTGAAGTTGGAAGGCTAGAAGCATCTCCCAATGAAAAAATATTTCTAAATGTGAGGTGCTGTAAGGTATTTTTGTCAACATCTACCCACCCGGCTGCATTTGCAATGGAAGAATTTCTCACAAAATCTGGTGCACTTTGTGGCGGTGTAACATGGATAAAATCAAAATCAACCCATGTTTCGGCGTCTTTGTTATCGGGTCCTAAACCAATAAATTTTGCTTTTTTGTTGGGTCCATCAATTTCAACCAATTTTTGGTGAAAATGTGGGGCGATGCCATATCTATTGAAAACCTTTTTGAATGTATTTTCATATTTTTCAACGGCAAATATGCGCGTGCCTCCGCTCCAAAATTGCACATTACTTTTGTCTAGCACCTTATTTTTTCGTAAAAAGTCTGACGCCATAAACATAATTTTCATTGGAGCTCCGCCGCATTTAATTGGAGTATTGGGCGTGTGAAAAATGGCATTACCACCTTTGAAATTCTTTAAACATTCAAATGTGTAAGGTGCTGTTTCAAAACTATAATTGCTTGTTACATTGTTTTTTCCTAAGGTATCTTTTAGCCCTTTGATTTCATCCCAATTGAGTTGAATACCTGGTGCCACGATGAGGTAATCATAGGTTAAAATTTTGCCAGATTTTAGCGTCAATTGGTTTTTTTCTGGAGATAATTCAACCACAGAATCTTTGATCCAATTCACATTTTTTGGCATAAAATCTTTCTCTAATTTTACGGTGTCTGAAATGTTAAAATCACCCGCACCAACCAATGTCCATGCTGGTTGATAGTAATGTTTTTCAGAAGGTTCAATGATCGATATTTTGAGAGAATTGTCTTTTAACAATAATTTTGAGGCAGCAGAAATTCCTGCATTTCCGCCTCCAATAATGAGAATTTGATGATAGTTTTCCATGGGGTAGTGGCTGATTGAAATGTAATTTTAATTGATTTTTCGTAAATTGTCTGTGATCATTGTCACACACTTAATTTTCTTTGAGGTAATTTTGAATTCTGAGTTCCAAATTTTGCCGGATATCCATGTAGTAAAAGTTGAAGTCGGCAATGTGATAGTTTGGATTGGTATAGAAAATACTACCTTTAAATTTGGGTTTGGTCACCCATAAAATTCCGCCATGAACTTGCGCATCGCATCTTTCTTTTAAGACCTTTTTGAAAGGAATGAGCACAGCCCCTTGATTCAAAGTTTTTTGTGCATATTCTTCATCGTATTTCCAGGTTAATGGATTGACGCACATTGCTCTTTCAAGAGCCATATGATAATTTTGAGGGACAAAATTTCTTTCATAACTGCTCCAACTCACCCAACAATGAGATTGATTGGGAGTTTTACAAAAATCGATTGTTGGAAGTGAATCTTTTGGAACCGGCATTCCCACCAAATAGGCAATCACCAATTTATGTTTCAAACTATCTTGAAAATAATCTTGTAGAATTCTATGTGCATGAATTGTTCCTTGACTATGTGCGGCAATTACAATTGGCCTCCCATTGTTGTAATGTTTGAGGTAATATTCGAAGGCGTTTTTAACATCTGTGTAAGCATAGTCTAATGATTTCCATTTGTCATCCAAGTTGGTGGTTCTAAAGCAGTAAAAATGGGCTTGTCGGTATCTGGGAGCATAGACTTTACAATGTCCATTGAAAATACTTGCTTGGTATTGAAGAGGACTTTCATCGGTTTGTTGATTTAACTCTTGATCATTTACATCAGCATTCCATGCATAAACTCCAGGAGGTTTGTTACGGAAAGTAGTTGGATGTATGTAAAAAACATCAACTTTGGCATTTTTTTGATTTTCTAAAACCCCTTCAGGAGTTTTATCGGCGGGGTCATTTTTTGTTGGCAAAGAGGCCCAATTTTCGTCTTTGGAATAATCCGTCAAAGGTGGTTTAGGGCATTCGTCAAATCTTTGGGGGATAGGGTAGACCCTCTGAGCAGATAGCGGTATTTGTCCCTCAAAAATAAAAAGGATCAAAAGAATATAACCGAGAAATGAATGAATTTTATTTTTCAAAGTATTGGTAATGAATCAATAGCGGTAAAAAGAGTAGCTACGAGCGCTGCCATTTGGATCTTTTCCTTCAATTTCAATTCTACCACTACCACCCTCCATGGCTGCAATCAGATCTTCAGCTTCTGAGTAAGTTTTTCCATTGAAACGGGTAATGATGAAACCATTTGGCAATCCCATTTGTGAAATAAATTGCCCTCTTTGAATGTTCAAAATCCGAATTCCAGAGGTGATTTTATATTTTTCACAGTCGGTTTTGGACAATGGTTGAAAATCGGCCCCCAAGTATTTACTGTTTACAGCACCTTTCATGATGAGGGATTGATTTTCTTTTTTATCGATAAGGTTTACAGTGAATTGCATTTCTTTTCCACTCCTTAAAACAGTTAAAGTGATGGATTTCCCAGGACGCTGGTAGGCCATAAATTCGTCATAACTAGAGCGTCCGTTGATTAAAGTATTGCCTATTTTCACAATCACATCATTTGGTTTCAGACCCGCTTTGGCAGCAGGCCCGTCGCTTAAAATTTCTTTGATTTTGATTGCTTCGTTTTTGAGGGATAAGGATTCGCTTTCTACAGATGTGAGCTCAACAACATCCATTCCAGAAAATGCACGTAAAACCTCACCTTTTTCAATAAAGTCTTGAACAATTTTTTGCACAATATTGCTTGGAATTGCAAATCCATATCCAGTGTAACTTCCTGTATTACTTTGAATAGCAGTGTTAATTCCAACCAATCTGCCTTTTAAATCAACCAAAGCACCACCGCTATTTCCAGGATTGATTGCGGCATCAGTTTGTATAAAGCTCTCAATTGGAAATTGATTTTTCACGATGTTGATATTTCTACCTTTGGCACTCACAATTCCAGCCGTTACCGTACTATTGAGGTTGAATGGATTTCCAACAGCAAGCACCCATTCTCCAACTTTTACTTCATCGGAATTTGCGAATACCACTGCTGGTAAATTCTTTTCTTCAATTTTAATCAGCGCAAGGTCTGAACTAGGATCTGTTCCAATCACTTTTGCTACATATTCCTTTTTGCTGTTATTCAATACTACTGTAATTTTTTCACCACCTTGAATTACATGATTATTGGTCACAATGTAACCATCGGAATTCACAATTACACCACTTCCTGTAGATGTTGCCTGGCCACGACTTCCAAATGGATCGAAATCCCAAAAAAGTCCCCCAAAAGGACTTTCATATTGAACAGTACTCAGTGTTTTGATAAAAACAACGGTTGGGGTAGAGGTGGCTGAAGCTTCTTCAAATCCCGCCAAATTCATTCCGTTCGAAGCCAACCGTGCGGGAGTTTCGTTTCCTGCTACTTTTAAAAAAGCGACATCTGATTGACCAATTTTGTTAAAGATCCAAGATCCAACAAAGCCCGATAAAACTGACACCATTACAACGGCAATCCAAGAGACATTCTTTTTCATATCAACAATATACTAAAATCATACAAATTTATAAAAAAATAACGATGAAGTTGTTTGAATAAACGTTGTAAAATAGCAGATTATCGACGGAAAAGGGCAAAAAAAAGGCTACTAAAAGTAGCCTTAGAAAGTTCTTATGCATTACATTCCTGGGAACAAGGCTCTGTGCCAAGGTATACGACTCAATATTAAAACCAATGCAATGATATACATCCATTTAGCATTAGATTTGCCCTTTTTAACGGACATTCCACCAATGGTAATAAATACAATTGAAATGATCATGGTAATAGGATGTTCAACCGCCATCAAACGACGCGTTGCATCGCCCATTACCTCAGACATTCCAATGTTTTGAATGAGTTTTAGTCCCCAATCGCCAATGAACCATTGAATCAACCCCAATAACAACATGGTGTGAGAAACGATGGTCAAGAATTTGGCTTCTTTGCCATTTTTATTTAAAAAACTGTTGATGATTGTCCAAACCAACAACACCAAAATTACCCAACGCAATAGGTTGTGCAAGTGTACGAGTCCTGTTAACATATAATTTTAATTATGTAGGGCAAATATAGCAGAAACAATTATAAAATTGCTTGGCGGATTCGGATTAATTTATTCAACAAAGCTTCAACTTGAGATAGGGGAATCATGTTTGCTCCGTCGCTTTTTGCATTTGCAGGGTCGGGGTGAGTTTCTAGAAACAGACCATCGGTTCCAACGGCAATAGCGGCTTTGGCAATGGTTTCAATGAGTTCAGGTTTTCCACCAGTAACACCACTTGATTGGTTGGGTTGTTGCAAACTGTGGGTGATGTCCATGATAACAGGAACTCCAATTCTTTGCATTTGAGGGATGTTTCTGTAGTCAACTACCAAATCTGTATATCCAAAAGTGTTCCCTCTATCTGTGAGGAGCACGTTTGAGTTTCCAGAATCAACACATTTTTGGAAAGCGTGTTGCATGGCGTCTGAACCAGCAAATTGTCCTTTTTTTATATTAACAAACTTTCCAGTTTTAGCTGCGGCAACCAACAATTCAGTTTGACGGAACAAAAATGCTGGAATTTGTAGGACGTCAACATATTGTGCGGCAATTGCCGCTTCATGCGATTCATGGATATCGGTAACAGTAGGAATGTTGAAGTGTTCACCAACCTCTTTCAAAATTGAAAGTGCCAATTCATCACCAATTCCAGTGAATGAATCGATTCTTGAGCGATTGGCTTTTCTGTAGGATCCCTTAAAAACCAATGGGATATTGAGTTTGTTAGAAACGGTTACAAGTTGTTCGGCAATTTTAAATGCCATATCTCTACCTTCAATGGCACAAGGGCCAGCTAAAATAAAGAAATTATTAGAATCTTGATGTTTTAAATTTGGAATATTTGGAATCATTACCTAGGGTAATTTAGGGTTTCGAGTTGAAGGTTTAAAGTTTAACGTTTTAAGGTTGAAAGTTTATGGTTTATAGAGAACCATAAACCCTAAACTTTCAACCCTAAATCAATTATTTATCAGCTGGAGCGGCGTCTTTATCCTCTCCATCTTTCTTATCTTCTTTTTTTGCTTTTGGCTTTTTAGGTGCCTTTTTAGGAATCAACACCATTTCAGAGCCACTCACAAATGAATCTTCTTTGAAAGGTTTTCCGAAGAAAGTTTTACCCAATGTAGGCACTTTCACTTTGTCTGTAATGGTAAATTGAACACCTTTTACAAGGTAGTCGCCAACCATTACTTCTTCAACTACGAATTTATTTGAAGGTAATTTTACTTTTCCAACTTTGATTTTTTCGCCATCAGCAAAATCTTTTTTGGTGATTAAATCTTTTTCAAACCATTCAGCAGCAACTTCAGTAGGAACAGCAGTAAGTTTTCCTTTAAAATCGAATGCAAATGCTTTGGCTTCTTTGTTGGCAATCATAATTGAAATCATTTTCACACTGTCTTGCATTGCAATCCTCAAACGGATAGCGTGGGTTAGGTCGAGGTCAGGATTAGCCGCAAGTGCTTTTGCTTCTTCTTCTTTTTTCTTAGATTCAGCACCTTTGTTTGAATTGTTCAAATCGACATCTTGGTTGACTTTTGCTCTTGATTTCTGATTTCCCCATTCAAAACGAACTGTAGTTCTACGATTTTGTTGATGTTGGAATTCGTCGCAAGGCACAAACCACTTACCGTCAATTTTGGTCAAATCTGTTTGTTTATAGTTTTCGTAATAACTTTTAATTACGTTTCCTTTAGCGTCTTTTACAATCACCATTTTTCGGGTTGTATCTTGGCGATAAGGCGTGAAACCAGCTTTTTCTGCGCCTTCACATTTACAATCGTTGATCAATTCTTTTTCTCCAAATCCTACCGCATGAATACGGGCAGTGTCGATTTTGTATTTTCTTACCAAGTATACTTTTGCACTATCTGCGCGGCGTTGTGCCAATTTTGTGTTGTATTCAACAGAAGCACGACAGTCGGTATGTGAACCTAATTCCGCAATCAATCTTGGGTATCGAATCAAAACTTCTTGAGCAAAAGTATCCAGGATTTTAGCAGCATCAGGTCTGATGTTTGCTGAATCTAAGTCGTAGAAAATTGGAAGCGTGTAGATTTTGTCCAATGGATTCTCCATACAAAAATCTTGAACAAGTTCTTTGCTAAAACGAATTCCATGCGTGGTTCTGTTCACTGGAGGTTTTTCAAAATAATACATCTCCGGAAATTTCGCTAACAATTCATAATTTGTTTTCGGATTCAAGGTTGCTTGGTATTCACCACGCTCGTTGGCTTTTAAAACCATCACACTGGTGTCTTTGTCATTTGAAATCATAACCGTAGCGCCTGCAAGAGGTTTATTTGTATTACAATCTGTAACAACACCTCTAATTGTGATAACCAAAGGAACAATATCAAATGCATAAATATCGTCATCATTCTTTTTACCTCTATTCGAAGTAAAGAATCCTTTTGTGCTCTTTCCTTCATAGAAGGTAATACCAAAGTCATCACCACCACTATTCAAAGGTTCACGCATGTTTTCACGGTCATTCCATTTGGTGATATCGTTTGTCATATCAGCAGCGTTGATGTCCAAACCACCAAGAGTTGGCCATCCGTCTGAACTGAAATACAATCGTTTGTCGTGTTTGTTAAAAAATGGGAAATATTCGTTGCCAGAAGTGTTGATATCTGGACCTAGATTGATGGGAGTTCCCCAATTTTTTGATCTTTTGCTGTAAGTAATTGCCCAAATATCAAAACCACCGAATCCACCTGGTCTGTCTGATGAAAAATACAATATTTTATCATCTAAACCGTAAGCAGGATGTCCGTAGCTGTGACCGGTATCTTCTTTGCATATATCCAATGCCTCACCGAGATTCCAATCTACGCCAGTTTTTTTATAAGAATAGATTGCACATTTTTCTGTTTTACCATCGTCGCCACCACACTGAGTCACATACATGGTAGAAAATTTGTCGTCAAAAGTTAATCCACCTTCATTCCATTTTGTGCTATTTTTTTCAGCGTAAACGGGTTTATTCCACTTTACTACTGATACTTTTTTACTTTTCTTTTTGCTATCTGCAACTTTAGATTCTTTTCCTTCAATATACCAAATATCTGACCACATTTGCATAGTGCCACCGTAAACTCTTTTGCTGAAACCGCCCTCTCTATCAGAAGCAAAGAAAACCAAATTGTCTTTTTTAGCCGCAATCATAGGAGCCCAATCGTTTGCTTTGGAGTTAGCCGCTTTAAATTCTTCAACTTTAAACAAAGAACTATCAGGGGTCCATCTAAGGGCCAATTCACAACCCGCTTTTTTGATTTGTACTGAAGTATCTCCGGGAACCACTTCTAAGTATTTGTTATACGCATCATTGGCCTCACGATAAAGTTCCATTTTCTTTAACATATTGGCTCTCATCAACAAGGCCTGCGCGTTGTTCGGGTCTTTTTTCAACACCTTGTCGTATAATTTCTTCGCTTTGTCATAGTCGTTGTTCAAACGGTATGCTTCGGCAGCCATGAAAACAGCTTGTTCTTTTACTTTTTTGTCTTTGTCGCGCTTGGAAACTTCTTCAAAGGTTACGGCCGCTTGTCCATAGTATCCTTGCTCAAACAAGGTTTTGGCTTCTTCAAATTTCGGCGAACAACCTGTGTTTACACCAAAAAGAATAGCCATGATTGCTACAGAAAGCACTACTTTTCTCAACAATTGTACGGGTGATTTATCAAAACGGAGACTCATTTTCAATATTTATCCTAAATAAAACGCTAATTAATGGATTCTTTGTCAAAGTTCAAAGAAAACATTGGTTTTTTTTAGAAAAAAAGGCGAGAACGAATTGACTTTCAGCAAGGATTAATGCTGAATTTTGATTCGTTTTGTGACTTGTTCTTTACCCGATTGGATGGTTAATAAATAGATGCCATCTGGAATTTGGTTCACATTAATTACAAAATTTCCTTTGTTGTCGATATTTCTTATTTCACTGAGAAAAACCTCGTTTCCTAAAACAGAAAAAAGCTTAATTTTCAGATTGTTCAAATCGCAATTAGAAATTTGAACATTCATTAAATTAGAGGCTGGATTGGGTAAAGCTGTTACCTTTGGAACATCCGCAAATGCACTTTGGATGCCCATGAGAAGGAGTGCGATATAGAGAATGAACTTTGGCATACTCAAAGGTATGCAAAGAATATGCCAAAGATTTACAAATTCAGATATTAGTAGCCTAAAATCCGACGAATTTTAGCAATGTCTTCAGATTTGTTTACAGAATCGATAGACCCATTGTATCCCCCAAATACCTTTTGTATCATCCGTGAGTGCTCAGTTTGTTTGTTTAAATAGAGTAAAACATCAATGGCAGGGCTATTTAACCTGCTGTTGAATGTTGTGATTCCGTCAAATAAATTTGCAACAAATTCCTCATTCAAAAAATTCAATCTTTGGAGTGCTTGCATTGCTAAAATTCTGGTTCTAAACTCATATTTAGGTCCCGACATATCTACCAAAGCCTTTATGAAACTTCCCTTCATATCAGGATAAACTTCGGTACCCAGTTCGCAATATCTCACCTTGAGGTTGTGTGTATATCCATCGAGAGATTTGATCTTATCGAGCATCAAATTCCTTTGGTTCAGATACAAAGGATGATTCCAAAGTCGCATCATTGTTGCTTCAATTGTCAAATAGCTACTGTCTGAAAGTGCATTTTCGAGGAGTGCTTGTGTTTCCGGCACAATCGGTGCTTTTTGAACGAATGATCGTCTCACTTCTGTTGTTTTGTCTGTTGCAATTTGTGTCCAAATGTTCGAAGGTAATCCATCCACTAACATTAACTGATTGGCAATTTCAACACGCATTTCCTTATATTTTTCTTTGCTCCATGATTGAAGTAATGCATTGTAATATTGCACCTTGGATGATTCTGAAGATTTAATTTCACTGAATTTTGACTTCAAAGCAATGAGAGCATCGTAGCGGTCGAGTGTATTTTCGGCGTTTGCGAGTTGAGCGTAAAGTTCATTTAGTGGTTTAACAAATTCAACTTCCTTCAAAATAAAACTTCCCTCATCGAACAATTTGAAAGCAATTTCTTTATTTTTTGTTGGAATGAAAACTTTTTGGAAGGCTTTGTCGATCATCACCGTTTTGCGAATGATGCTGCCATCAGTGCAGTAAACAGCAAAATCTACAGGCATTTTAAACGTTTGCACCACCATGTCTTGTTTATGAATTTGTTCAATCGTGAATTCAATACCTTTTTCTCCATTAACAACTGTCTGATTTGAAGCTACACGATATTTTGGTTCTCCGCCTCTGTGAATCCATTGGTCAAAAAACCAGTCCATATTGATTCCAGTTGCATCGATGATTGCTTTTTGCAAGTCCCAGGTTTCAACGGTTCCAAAGCTATGTCGTTGCAAATACAATTGGATGCTTCTTTTGAAGTTATCTTGTCCCAATAAATGTTGTAACATATAAAGCACAGAAGCCCCTTTGGGATAATGTCTTGAACTTCCAGATGCACTATGTCTTACAGGGAGAGAATTTTGTTTTCCAGCTGCTAAAGCAGAAAGCATATTTGATCTAAAGTACCAGAGCATTTCGTCGTTGGAAATGGCATATCCATTAAACAAACCAGGATAAAATGTTGCGAAACTCTCTTGTAACCATTGTTCTCCGTCGTGTCTTCCGGTAATCAGATCTCCAAACCATTGATGTGTAGCTTCATGTGCGTTCACTCCGATGTAGTTTTTATCCAAGAAACTCCTTTTGTCTACCCAGAAAAAATCACCAAATATTGTTGCAGAAGTATTTTCCATGGCTCCGTACAAGAAATCTTGCACCATTACTTGCGAATAAGAACCCCAAGCGTAAGGAATTCCAGTTTCATCTTCTAAAAATTCAATGATTTTTTCACTGTACAAATTTGTTGGTTGAACCCTTTCAGGATGCTCAGGGTAATACCAAAAGTTGATGGGTGTTCCACGCTTGGTTTTGGTTGATTTTACAGCATATTTATCTATGGCCAACATCAGCAAATAACCAGAATGTTGTTTTGGCATTTTATAGTGCCAAATGGTCTTATTTTTATCTTTTGGGTCAATTGATTTTCCTACAAGGCCTCCATTACTCAATACGTTGTATTCGGTTTCAAACGAAATTTTTGTTTCAGTTACGTATTTATCCCCACGATCATCAATCATTGGTATCCAATGTCTGTTATCAATTCCTTGTCCTTGCGTCCAAATTTGACGGCGTGTCATGTGAGCTGGTTCTTCAATTTGGGGGACATTCCATCCAATAAAATAGAGCCCTTTAGCTGGAACAGCATTGTATTCAATTTTAATGACGTGGTTTTTTTTGTAATCGTTTTTCAGATTGGTTTTTGCGATGAGTCCCTCAGAATTAGAATAGAACTCTATTTCTTTTTGGTCTAACCAAACCTTTTTAATTTTGATGCTTGGAGCATCAAAGAAAATGGTATCGATTGTGTTTTGGAGTGAGTTGAAGGTATGGGTAACGACACCAAAAACTTCTTTCTTTTTGGGGTTGAAGGAAACATCGACCAACATATGTGTTACATCGATATTGCGATTTCTTTCATGAGCACCATGGTCTACATGATAACAATTTACTTCTGGAAACTGAGCCCAAGTGTTTGAAAACAAACAGAGTGCAAGTGATAAAATGGTAATTTTACGTAGCATTACAAGAGCGAATTTAAGGAAGAGGGAGGAGAGACATTGAATTTTTTTTAAAAAAAATCAAAAAAAATGTTGCAGAATGTCAATTGAAATACTATTTTTGCAGTCCCGTTCAAGAATAACTGATAGGGAAAACGGTTTGGTAGTTCAGCTGGTTAGAATACATGCCTGTCACGCATGGGGTCGCGGGTTCGAGTCCCGTCCAGACCGCCAGAAAAAAAAAGCCTCACAGAAATGTGAGGCTTTTTAATTTACTGAAGTTTTGGGGATTTATGGGACCAAGGAAGGGATCAAGGGGATCAAGGACAAAAGTTGGGGGCTAATCAAATAATTTGGCAATTCTAAAGAGAAAGTAATTGACATCTCTAACGCCTCGATGTTGTGCTCTAAATGCTTTTATTTTTGGGATGTTAAGAGCTAGGGTTCTGTTATATGGTATCGCAAAATGCAATAGCTTCAAAATGAGTTTGGTGTAATCTTTCCATTCGTAAATGTATAAATTGCATGAAGTTATTTAAAGATTGTAAGGTGAAAGTAGTTGCGAATCAGGCCTTTTTGCTGTATTATTGTGATAATCATATTGTATAGAATTTTAACAAAACATTAGATTTTATTGAATAAAAAATCATGTCATTAAATTTCTCAAATTAAGGGGCTTATAGACTTCAACACTTTACAAGTGAAGCCAACAAAATGGTGTTTATTTTTGAACTATATGAAAAATATATAGCTGACTTGTTAAAGAGCAGAAAGTGAAGAAAAGCAAAAAGAAAATAATACCAATGGCAAAAAGTAAAACAATCATAGTAAAAGGTATATTCATTGCCACCTTTAAACAAGGCGAAGATGATTTTATATCTTTAACTGACATTGCAAGAAATAAAAATGCTGAGGAACCTAAGGATGTTGTAAAAAACTGGATGCGTTCCAGAACAACCATAGAGTTTTTGGGTGTTTGGGAGCAATTAAATAATCCCGATTTCAAAGGGGTCGAATTCGATTCCTTTCTATTTGAAGCAGGCTCCAATTCATTTACACTTTCTCCATCTAAATGGATAGAAACAACGAATGCTAAAGGAATCGTTTCAAAACAAGGAAATAATGGAGGTACTTTTGCACATCGTGATATTGCATTTGAATTTGCATCTTGGGTTAGTTCGGGTTTTAAACTTTATCTAATCAAAGAATTTCAACGTCTCAAAGCCGATGAAAATGACCGACTCAGATTAGAATGGAATTTTCATCGTACCTTGGCGAAAGTCAATTACCAAATTCATACCGATGCCATCAAAGGCAATTTAATTCCGAAAGAGCTTTCAAAAGATAAAATTAACTTTATTTATGCCAATGAAGCAGATTTATTGAATGTTGCCTTGTTTGGAATGACGGCAAAGCAATGGCGAGATGCAAATCCAAAGGCAGACGGTAACATTAGAGATACTGCCAGCATAGAACAACTGGTAGTATTAAGCAATTTAGAAAGTATAAATGCAGTTATGATTCATCAAGAATTATCACAAAGCGAACGTTTGGTTCAGTTGAACAAAATTGCCATAACACAAATGAAATCCTTGGTTGGAAATAAGCAACTCAAGAATTTAAAATAGCTAAATAAATATTTGCAAATAAAATATCACTAAATAACTGATTTAGCAAAGCAGTATAGAGAATATACCAACGCACATCCAGGCACATTTATTATTAAACATGATAAAGTAATTTTTGAGATTGCAAACTACAAGACTCCCTAAAAATTGGACCAAAAGTTTAGTTAGAAAATCACTTAATTTGGCTTAACAATAGGACCAAACAAACACGCCGCAAATTTACGCCTAAATTTAAGGCCAAAGTTGCCCTAGAAACCTCAAAAGACAAACTATACTTGGCACAATTCTTTCAAAAATTTGCTGTTTTGCTTGATATTAAAATGCTACAATTTGTGTTTGTTTGCAATTTGGTTCGTAGAGAATAATGTAATTTTTTTTGTTTTAAAGAAATAGTTAGCATTACGGGAGTTATTAAGCTTCTTGGTGTTTAAGATATTATATATTAGTCGGTTATATTTAAAGACAGAGTCCCGTCCAGACCGCCAGAAAAAAAGCCTCACAGAAATGTGAGGCTTTTTAATTTTGTTTATTTTTCAATTTAGTCTTTGAAAATTCTATGAACCGCTTCCTGGTTGTTTTGATTGTAAACCTTGATGAAATAGCTTCCTTTATTCAATGTAGAAAGGTTGATTTTAGCATTGTATTGATTGACCAACTGGCTAAATACAAGATTTCCAACAACGTTGAATATTTGAATTTGACTAATTTTGTGATTACTTTCAATATTCAGTTCGTTTTTCACGGGGTTAGGGAAGAGTAATGTTGTAAACGTTTGAGTTTTCGTGATTGAATTATTTGAAATTTGAAAACAATTACTTGTATCTACGCAACCGTTTTTAATCACATAAAGGGCGTATGAACCTCCATTTTTAGGCCAAAATCTAAGGCTATCGTATGCAGATGGGGTTACACTTTTAAATCCATTGTTACAATCTAACCAATCTACATTATCAGAAGAAGAATCGGCAGCGTAGAGATATGGGAACTGGTAATAAATACTATCATTTACTTTTGTAATATTTAAGTGAATCTCTCTCACAACTGAATCGCAACCGCTTGAAATGCTCTGCAGTGTGTCGTAGTAAACTCCAGTACTGATTAGTTTTCTTTGATTGTGGGTATAATAAAAATCACATGCATTGACAGTCTCTTTTTTTGTTGATACCGAATTAAATATTGTATCGTGCGAATAATATGTTTTTGTTCCACGCTTGACCCAAAGAGAAACATAGAAATCTGCTTTTGGTAATTTTACTGAATCTGTTGTTTTATTTGAAAAATGTACGAGTTTGCCTCCTTGCATATAATTAATTTCCCAAGTGATACTATCTGTAGATTTTAAATTCAGTGCACTGATCAAGAATGTATAACAATTTATTTTTTTAATCAATATATCTGGGTTTATAAAACTCTTAACTTTGACTTTGAATGCTCGAGAAGAGACTAAAGGAGGAGAACAATGCTGATCGGTGGCAGTAACAGTAAATTGATATGAATTTGGTTGAGCATCGCCAATTTTGGTTTGCCAACAAAATTCATATTCTTTCTCACGGGAATTTTTATTTACCACATTGAATGATGCTGCTGGAATTCCCACATTCCATTTCGCTAAGATGGTGTCGGGAACAGATTGAAAGTTTGTGAAAATCTTATCTGTGATTTTAATTTTTTGGCAAAATTTTTCCCCTTCGATGATGGTTGTATCAAAAGTTCCTTGAATGATAGGAGGATTGTTGTATCCACAATCATCTAGAATAATTAACTGCATATCACGTCTATTTTTTCCAACAACAATCCAACTTCCTGTGGCACTATCTTTTCTCCATTCAGTTTGTTCAATCACAATCACAGGACTTTCATCACATTTGGTTGGTGTAACAATAAAATCACCATTGGTTTCGTCAAAGAAAAATCCTTCAGGCGGGTAAGCTTTTGGTTTTGGGCTGCATTTGATGGTTGTTTGAGGATTACATAAAGGCGTCATTGGATAATTATATGCAAAGGGTGAAGAGTATGCAACACTTGTATTGGGTACATTGCTTAAACCTGGAACAAGTTTGTATGAGATTGAATCGTAGTCTACAGTATCAATGGCTCCGTTATTATAATACCAAGGTACGTTGCAGCATATAAAATTAACTGGGTCTGATGAGAATTGTACAGAATGATTGGTTTTAATTCTTGTTTTTTGGAGGTTGCAGATGTTGATCATACAGGTTGAATAGAAATCATTTGCGGCAGGACCAGTGGTAATACCTCCATTTCTGCAACATTGATTGATATAAAATGTTACTTCACAACATGTACTTTTATTGACAAAAGAATTTAAAGGGGCAGAGTTGAAGTCTACGATTGCCTCAAATATATGTTCTTCTATGCCTTTTCCTGTTCCATAAGTATTGGATGGATTACAAGGTTTTGTTCCTGTTGAACATATTGTAGTGATATCTTTTATGGATGTGCGCGTTAATGTGGCAGGTGTAACGGTGCCACAGCCATTTGCTCCATTTGTACCAGCGAAGGCCCTAAAATCTAATGTAGACATACTCACGCCTCTACAATCACGGTATGCTTTTACAATGATTTTGTACTTACCTGCACCCAAGGATACATAGGTCATGTCGGCTCCAAACATGTGGGAGGACATACACTGATTCATTGCGAAAAATGCAAGGAATAAATTTAAAAGTTTTTTCATTTTTTAAGGTAATTTAAATAAAATTGTGTGAATCCAAAGGTAGTGTAATTCACCTTGAAGAGGATAATGCAATGGCTATAATTTACACAATATCAGTAAATTTACCATGATTTTGGTATGAATGAATTTGGCATTATTACTTTCCTAAATCAGTAATCGAAACCGATTGCAATTCACCTTTTTTTGTTCGAACCACATATTTGATACTGTAATCGGTTGCATTACCATTGATGGAAATAGAATTGATCACAGCCTTTACACTATCGGGCATAATATAAACCGTCTCGCCAAATTTATATGGCAGTAATTTGTAAATTGAATCTCTCAAAGCAGCAGATTTTACGATTGCCTTGTAAGGTCTGTAAGTTTCAAGTTGAGCTGATTGTGCGCTGTTCAACGTTTTTAATTGATTAATCATCAATTGTTTGTCTTTTAATTGCTGATTGAAAGCGATTTGGTTAGATTTTAATTGTTCTTGATATTTATTGTAATAAACCAAACCCAAAATTCCGAGTGTCAACAGAGTAATGCTGGTGATAATTTGTTTCCACTTAATTTGGTTTGGCTTGTTCTCTGTAGATTCGGTCATGAAACGAAATTAATTCAAATTGTTAAATTTCCAAAAAATGGCATTGATTTTGCACTTGACTTTGAGTGATGAAATTTTTGAGTGTTTTAGGTTTTATGTTGATTTTGCCTCTTAAAGGACAATTGGTTTTTCCAAATGGGAAACTCGAACATATTCAAGCGGGGGCTGTAATTTCGATTTTAAGCTATTCAGGGGCAACCTATTTATACCGAGATTTGCCCGCTGATGAACGTAAAATAAATGCAAGAAAATTATCACTCGCTACAGTTTTTGTTGCTTCTTTGGGCCGAGAAATTTATGACTATTACAAATACAAAAACGTAAATGCATGGAACGAATATACCCGGATTGATGGATTTGGGGATTTCGTGACTACCTGTTTAGCCGGCATGACATTAACTATGGTGATTCCATTTTAGCATGGAATTTTAGAGCAAGCGGTTTCTTTTCAGGAGGGACATGATTGCGCGGACCCATTGTTTGGGGTGTCGGCAATAACCAGCCCGCCCAATGGCATTCAACCAAGCACGAACATCAGTTGAACCATTTAATTTGACATAGTATTTTCGAGCAGCCACGTAGTTGCAGAAATGCACAAATGAAGCTGTGTCATTTTCGTAAGCCTTGTACCTCGATTTTATGTTATGGGTTTTGCGGAGATTATTTTTGCCAACGATGCCAAAATGATTTTTGAGCAAACGACACACCCTGCTTTGTCCGTAAGCGGATTCTTGCATCGCAATTCCTAGAATTACATTACCAGGAATGCCGTATTGTTGACCCAGACTGTCTGCAATTGGTTTGAATTTTTGAATATAATTCTTGGCTTGAGCATCAACTTTTTGAATTCCCAAAATGATGAAAATTCCCAAAAATAAAATCTTAATGTTTTTAACCAAATTCATTTAAAATACAAATGTAAAGAAAATCAGTCATTTAACCAAATTTTAAGCCACTGAAAGGTCATAATATGCACTGAATCTAGGTTGTAAGATTCAATCTAATTGAAAGTTGTTATATTTGTGAAAATGAAGAATTTTTCACCATTATTTTTCACAATCTTTGCCCTGAACTTTTTAAGTTTGAATGAAGTTTTCGGACAAAAGATTGTCCCTCATAAGCAATTAAAAACACCGACTTTTATTGAATATTCCCATCCTCTTCCGAGTGCTGAAACATGGAAAAATCAAGTACAAAGTTTGGGGAAATACACCCAAGATGTAGATTGGAAGATTTATAGCGAATTAACCGATGAGCTTGGACAAAAACATTCTCGGATACAGATGTATGTGAAAGGACAATCGGTGTATCATGGAAAGGCAATTTTGCATAGTGAAAGGGGAGCACTCTTTCGAGTGAATGGAAACTTTTTACCTGCTAATTTAATTTCGGGAACTGTAAAAATAGACGAAAATGCAGCAAGAGAAAAAGCATTGAATTTCTTGCCTTCTCAGAAATATTATTGGGAAGACCCTGCTATGAATGCAGTGCTTCAAAATGCAACCAATCATAAAGATACCACTTATTTTCCGAAGGGAATTTTTACATATGTTGGGAAGAACTTCAAACTCGATACCATTCAGAATTTATGTTATGCTTTCAATATATTGTCGATTGCCCCACTTGCGGGCAAAACCATATATGTGCATGCGGAAACAGGAGAAATCTGGGCGAGCAACGATTTGATATTGCACGCTGAATCCAATGGAACAGCGGTGACTAAATACAGCGGAACTCGCTCCATTAAAACAGATAGTTTATCGCCAAGCTCCTTTAGATTGCGTGAAACAGGTCGTGGTAATGGAATTGAAACTTATAATGTAAACAAAACCAATTCGTATGTTGGTGCTACTGATTTTACAGATAATGACAATTATTGGAACAATGTTAACGCCAACAAAGACGAAGTAGCCACCGATGCTCACTGGGGAGCTGAAATGACGTACGATTACTTTTTATCGCAGCATAATCGCAATAGCTTCGACAATGCAGGAGCGAAAATTGTGAACTATGTCCATTTTTGTGAAACTCCAGGTGTTGGTTACGACAATGCTTTTTGGAATGGCTCAGTTATGACGTATGGCGATGGTAATGCATTTTTGCCTTTGACAGCAATTGATGTCTGCGGGCACGAAATTGCGCATGCCGTTACCACAAATACGGCAAACCTCACTTATTCCTACGAGAGTGGTGCATTGAACGAGAGTTTTAGTGATATTTTTGGGCAAACCATTGAAGCTTGGGCTCGTCCAACGCAATGGAATTGGAAAATTGGTGAAGACATTACAGTTTCTGGTGCAGGATTAAGAAACATGGCAGATCCAAGTGCTGTGGGCTATAGTCAACCAAAATATTACAAAGGCAATAAATGGTATTTTGGTACTGGCGACAATGGCGGTGTTCATTACAACAGTGGGGTACAGAACTATTGGTATTACCTCATTGCTAACGGGGCTTCCGGTGTTAATGAAGTTTCAAATGCCTTTAATATTGCATCGTTGGGATTCACGAAGGCTGGAAAAATTGCATATAGAACTTTATCGGCCTATTTGATTAACAGTTCAGATTATGCAGATGCGAGAACTTACAGTATTTTGAGTGCAGCGGATTTATATGGCCAATGTTCAAATGAAGTGGTACAAACAACCAATGCTTGGTGGGTTTGTGGCGTGGGTGCTAAATACGACTCAGGTTATGTGAAGGCTAATTTCACTGGAGATACTCTGGCCTGTAAAACGGCCAAAGTGGTTAACTTTTTGAATTTGTCAGAGAATTTTTCATCGAGCAAATGGTATTTTGGAGATGGTGGTTCTTCAACTTTGGCAAGTCCTACCTACAACTACAGTTCCTATGGGAAATTCACGGTAAAATTGGTTGTTACTTCTTGTTGGAAAGGCAAAAAAGACAGTGTTACACTTTCAAATTTTGTTTCGGTTGATAGTACAAGAGATATTTGCAATGCTGTTATTTTACCTACTTCGGGTTCGTCGAATGAATCGAGATGTTGGGGCTTTGTATATGATAATGGCGGAGAGGGTAATTACGTGCTGAATAAAAATGTTTCTACCACGTTAACTGTTGCAAATGCGGATTCGATTAAGTTTAGGTTTTTGATGTTTGATATGGAGAATGGTTATGATTCATTGAATTTGTACGATATGAATTCATTTCCATTGACAAAAATTGGAGGGTTCACGGGAACATCGCTTCCATATGGAGGTGCTTGGCAGAAGGTCAATACAAACAGCATTCAATTTATTCAGAAAAGTGATCCTTATGTTGTGGGTAAGGGATTCAAAATACAATACATTGCTTACCGACCAAAGTTAACAATCGATATTGGACCAGACACAACCATTTGTTACGGAGACACTGTAGAGATTTTCCCGATTTTAGCGGGCGGATATCCAGCGGATCTAATGATTACTGCTCCGGTTGGCGTTGGGCCCACGAATTATCATTTGTCGCCAAAAACTACCACAAAGTACTTTTTTAAGGTAACTGATGTTTGTTCAGGCCTGACTGCAATTGACTCTATTACGGTGGGAGTATTTGCTCCCCTTTCAATCAAATTAACACCTGAAGACACGAGTGTTTGTTATGGAAGAAGTGTGATTTTAAAGGCAATTGTAACTGGAGGCAAATCTGCAAATTATACCTATGAGTGGTCGGAATATGGCCCTGGACCTTCGGCTGAAATCTATATTCCGAAAGATACCACCATGTATTACTGTATCGTTCGTGATGGTTGCACGAATAAGCCCGACACTGCTTATCAACGAATCAATATGTCGGCTGAATTAGAAGTAGTTCCTGTCCGCTTAACCAATGATGTTTGTCCCGGAACATCGGTTACACTGAATGTTTCAGGTAGAGGCGGTAGGCCATCAAATTATACGTTTACATGGGACCACGGTCTGGGTACGGGCACCACTAAAACGGTTTCTGTAACCGATACAACGGTTTACAATATTACGCTCGACGATGGGGGATGTACTGTTTCTACCGACCATGATAGCATTCAAGTGAATATACCGGCACCTCTGAATTTGTTGCAAATTCAGGATACTATGCTTTGTGTGGGGCAAACTCTGCCATTGAGTTTGGTTAGTTCGGGTGGGAGAACTTCTTCCCACTATGTTTCATGGAGTGATCCTTTGGTGGTGGGTTATACTCCTACATTGGATCCTTTAGAGGGCGTAACAAATTATCAAGCAGTTCTTTCCGATGGTTGCATGTTGGAAAACGACACCATGGAATTCCTCATAAAAAAGCTCCCACCGATTGTGGCGAGCTGGAATATTTCAGATAAAAAAATGTGTTTGGGTGATAGCTTCAATCTCGATTTTACTGTTAAAGGTGGAGATAGTACACAATATTCATGGATTTTAAACGGAGGGACAGTTACGTCGAAGAATCATAAATTAGCATTGCCAACTTCGCAAATCGTGCAGCTTGAAATTGGCGACGGATGTTCTCCTACGATTACTTTGTCTGAAGCAATCGTGATCAGTCCCTCAAAATTAAATTTAACAATCATTTCAGTAGATTCTACAAATTGTTTTGGGAAGGCTGATGCATTCATAGAGGTAAAATCGGCGATATCCAACGAACCGGTGAGTTATCAATGGAACGATGCAATGTTGCAAACAACCGCAAAAATTGCAAATCTTAATTCTGGAATTTATCGCGTAGTTGCAAAAGATACTTTTGGATGCGAGGATTCTTTGGAACAGGCAGTTACAACATTCACGAAGGTTTATGATGCTGTTGCTGATACAATGATTTACAGAGGCACCGCTGTTTACTTAAGATTGAAAAATGCTTTACCGTCTAAATGGTACGGTCCAAGAATTTTGGGTAAAGATTCGGGAATGAGAATTTTGATCAGGCCATTGAAAGATACCATTTATACGGTATCTGGCATAGATGTGAATGGTTGTTTTGGACGAGACACTGTAAAGGTGTTGGTTGTAGATCCGCCAACACTGAGAATACCAAATATTATAACACCAAATGGCGACCGCAAGAATGATGTTTGGGATTTGATAGAACTAGGCGATTTGGATATGTATGATTTAACGATTTCGGATCGGTATGGCAAACGTGTGTATTCTAGTCAGAATTATCAAAACGATTGGAATGCGGTTGATGAAGATGGAAATGAATTGCCGAACGGACAATATTTGTTCAAGTTGAAGCACCGAAAGAACTACAACGTGATACAAGGGTATTTACAAGTGATTCGCTAGTTAGGATTTATCGAGTGACAGCAAAAAGGATTCTGCGGTATCTAAATAGTGTTGCTGTTTTTCGGTTGACATTTTATCGAAGGTGATTATGAGCATTCCTAGGCGCGGATTTTGTTGAAGGAAGGTGCGATGTTTGTTGATGAATCTCCAAAACAGTGAATCCCATATGATCTGCCATTGACCATCACCTTTTTTGTAATCGCTCATCTTAACGATATAATTACTTCCAGAAAAATAGGGTTTTGTGGTCATGATACCTCCATCGGAGAATTGCGACATGCCATAGACATTCGGAACCATCACCCAATCGTAGGCATCGATATACATTTCCATAAACCATTTATAGACAGAATCTGGTTTGAATTCGCACAACATAAAAAAGTTCCCTATGATCATGAGACGCTCGATATGGTGAGAATAAGCCGTTTTAAGAATTTTTTGAATGACCACATCAACGGGTTCAATTCCTGTAGTTCCGGTGTAAAAGGATGGGGGAATTTCGCGAGAAAAATTCCAGAAGTTGGATGTTCGTTGCAAACAGCCTTCCCTTTTGTATACAACCCTAATAAATTCTCTCCAACCGATGATTTGTCGAATAAATCCTTCCAGAGAATTTAGGGGTATTGAATTTTTTTCGGCATGATCAAGGGTTTTTTGAATGATTTGTTGAGGATCAAGTAGTCCTGCATTTAAAAGTGGAGACAGGATTGAGTGGTACAAGAAATGCTGATCGGGTTGCTTTGAAAAAGCATCTTCATATTCACCAAAAAGAGCAAGTCGTTGATCTAAAAATTGATCTAGCCAAGTTTCAGCTTCTTTATGTGAAGTTGGGTAAAATTGTTCAGAATATACGAAGTCGCGGTTTCCAACGTTATTTGGGAAGTATTTTTCAATATAGGCTTGAGCTTCTTCCACTGATTTTGATTTTGGGGGAAATGGGAGCTTAGGCATTTCCATATTTTTAGGAAACGGTTTCCGATTGTCGGCATCAAAGGTTAATTTTCCTCCAAGAGGTTTTCCTGCCTCATCCATTAAAATATTCAGTGACTTTCGTTGTGCGCTGTAGAAATCTGTTTGAAAATACCTTTTCTTTTGATTGAAGAAGGCATGACTTTCATCAATTGGCTTTAAAAAGTTTGGTGATGGGTGTATTTCAAGTGTAACAGCGGTTTTTTGAATGCCTCGTTGGATGTGTTTGAGCAACCAGTCATCAGATGGATTACAGATATGAATTTGGTTATATTTTTTTGGTAGTTCGGTAAAAAGTTCCCGAGCATCGGCGAGAGGCTGATGGCATTCAATATATTGAACTTGGTGACCTTGATTGATCAACAGTTCAGCATATTGCATCATGCTTGCTCTGTGAAAAATAAGTTTTTGTTTGTGGAAGGAGTATTGTTTGAAAAAGAGATGTTCTTCAACGATGATAACCTGTTTGCAATTGATTAAAACAGGATTGTTTAGATACAATTGATGAGGGAAAATAACGGCAACTGTATTCATAGATTGTTAAATAACAACCGATGAATACAATTGTTTTAAGCTTGTTTTTTAGTTTTCGAATTTGATTCGCTATGAAGGCTGTTCATGGCCATCATTTCTTTGAGGGTTTTGTTCATTCCTTCGGTAGAACCGTCCAAGAAAATCACATTCCCTTTGCCATCAGTGGCAAAATTTTTGATGGCTTCTGTCCACATACTGAAAAGTAAAAATGAGGAATCTAAATCTGCGGTTTTCATTTCATTGGCCGCTTCCGACATACCTTTTGCAACTTCTTTTCGGAACAATGCAATTCCTTGTCCACGCATTTGAGCGGCTATTTTTTCAGCTTCCGCAGAAATTTTAATGGCATTACCTTCAGCTTCTGCAGCTTTTGTTTTGGTAATTAAGAGTGCTTGTCCTTCGTTTTCAGCTGCCGCTTTTAAATTGCTTGATGCAACTACTTGTGCCATGGATTTGGTGATTGCTTCATCGAAAGTGATGTCGTTTAATGCAAGATCTTGGAGGTGGTAGCCCCATTTTTCGAGCACATCATCAATGTTATGTTTCACAGATTCTACGATTTCATTTCTGAGGGACAAAATTTCTGCTTGTTTTTTAGTTGCAACAAAACCACGAATACTTCCTTCGATGGTTCTGATCAATGCGGTCATAAAGTCGCGTTCATTCACAAACTTAAATGCCACGTTTTTCAAAGTCTCCTCGGAGTTGTTGATTACTGAATATAGCAACATTGCTTTGAAATAAACATTGGCTTGGTCTTGAGTGATGGCTTGAAAGTCGAGTTCAATGGATCTATTTTGGGTTGAGATTCGACGGTGAATCACTTCCAAAACTGGAATTTTAAAGTTCAGTCCGGGATTTAAAATACGCTGATATTTACCAAACATGGTAATCACAGCCACGGTGCCTTGTTGTACAGTTACCAATCCGGTAAAGAGGATAACCAACAGCAGCGTAATGATAACAATTGTAGAAACGCTCATAACACGAATCTAATCAAATATTTGAATTTCAATTTGCTTTTTCTTGAAAAATATGAAATAAATCGACCAAACAATTGAACGAATCGCCAATAAAAGCGTGATAAGTTTAGGAAAAGCGCGAAATTTGCCATAGAAAATGAGGAAAAATATATTATTGGTATTGGTATATGTGCTTGTGGTTGGCATGTTACACGCTCAAGATCCTAATGGTGGAAACGGAAGGGGAGAGCCTGGAGCCCCTCCTCCGAGAGTTTTAAAAGTACAAGGTACAATCAACGGTTCCGACGGTAATGGATTGGGTAACTCCGAGGTAAAGGTCTTTGCAATGGCCGATACTTTATATGCAATACCTACCCAAGAGCAGCTGAATGTTTTACCTAATACGGTTCTCAAATCATTGTTGAGGTCGGTGAAAACAGATGATCGAGGATTTTTTCAGTTAGAGTTAAACATGCCTCTATTTTCGAATGGCGAGAATGGATTTCGGAGGGGAAATAGAAAGCATTCAATGTCGGCCTATTTGGTTGTTTCGGCGGATGGATATGAGTCACAGAGGAATTATGTGAACTGGCGTACACGTCCCTCAGAAAATGGATTTGAAATCAAGTTGGATCCAATTGTTTTATTGAAAAAGAAGGATAAAATTGAAGAGGTAGAAGTTAAAACGAAGTTAATTGTTCAAAAAGGCGATACCACCGAGATGAACGCTGGAAATTTTCAAGTGAATCCGGATGCATCGGCAGAAGATTTGGTTAAGAAAATGCCAGGGGTTACTTCGAGCAATGGGCAGGTGCAGGCTCAAGGTGAGCAGGTGAAGAAAGTTTTAGTTGATGGAAAGCCATTTTTTGGCGATGATCCAAACACCGCTTTAAAAAATTTGCCAGCCGATGTGATTTCAAAAATTCAAATTTTTGATGGCAGGTCGGATCAAAGTGCGTTTACTGGTTTTGATGATGGGAACACCACTAAAACCATGAATATAATTACCAAAATGGGATTTAAAAACGGATTATTTGGCAAGGCTTTTGGAGGTTATGGTCAATCAATTGAAGGGTCTGGAGATGTTCATAAATACAAGGCAGGATTAAATGTGAATTATTTTTCTGGCGATAAGCGCATTACTTTTTTATCTCAGTTTAACAACATCAATGAGCAGAATTTTTCTATCGACGACATCATGGGAGCAATGGGAGGTGGCGGTCGTGGCGGACGCGGTGGAGGAATGGGCGGTGGAATGTTTGGTGGCGCAGGAGGCATGGGAGGATTTAATCCAGGTCAGTTTTTTGTGAATTCTCAGGGAGGTATCAACACAACAAATGCAGTTGGTTTGAATTATTCTGATAAATGGGGTAAAACTAAAAATGTTGAAATATCAGCGAGCTATTTTCTGAATAAAACCGCGAATGACAACAGCAGCTCCACTAGTCGGTATTACATCACTGGTGCAAATTCTATGGGTGGTTTGCAATATTTAGAGAATGATTCTAGTTTAACCAATAACCTCAACCATAGATTGAATATGCGGGTTGATTGGAAATTGGATTCACTAAACCGCGTGATCATTCAACCAAGATTAACGATACAAGAAAACAACAAAAACAATCCATTATTCGGCAATACGTGGAACCCAGAGAATCCATTGCTGTTTACAAATACATTAAACAACCTTACAACCAATGGTTCGAACGGATTGAATGGAGGCCTGAACTTGAATTGGCTGCATTCATTTCAGAAAAAGGGAAGAACACTATCCGTGACGGTTAATCCAGGCTTTAATACACAAGATGGATTGAATGAAATCATGAGCAATACAAAATTACTCACCAGCTCCAGTAGTTATGATACGTTTAAATTGCAAAAAATCAATACAGATAAATGGACACAAACGATGAGTTCAAATATTGCTTTTACAGAGGGATTGGACAGCAATCACATGTTGATGTTAGGGTATAATCTGAATTATAACTTAAATCAAAGCAATCGTTTAAACAATGTACCGGTTGTTTATGGTTCAACTGTTTATGTTTTGGATACTTTGTTATCTAACGAATTTAAAAACGGTTATACCAGTCAATCGGTAGAAGCGAAATATCAATTTCAGAATTATAAGTGGAATTCAAGTGTTGGCATTAGTGGTCAGATTGCTGAGTTAGATGGCAATCAAGTTTTTCCACGCGCCTCAAATGTAAAGAAGGTGTTTTATTCCGTGTTACCCAATGTGAGTTTGAGATATAAAATGGGGATGAGGAAAAATATCCGCATCAATTATCGTGCAAGTAACAATGCACCTTCGGTAGATCAATTGCAAGAAGTTTTAAATAATAGTAATTTACAGCAGTTAAGCATTGGAAATGCGAAACTTGATCAAGATTTCCAACACAATTTAACGATGCGTTACTTCTCTGTAAATTTAGAGAAATCGAGCAATGTATTCTTTTTGGTGAATGCAACGTATACTCAAAATTATATTACTTCTTTGACGCAAATAGCTGGGAATGGTTTGGTAGATGTATTTTTAGAGGATTCAACCAGAGTAAAATTAAATCCCGGTGCTCAGTTGTCGAGGGCCATTAACATGGATGGATATTACAGTTTAAGATTGTTTGGCACCTATGGAAAACCACTTTTCAAAGGGAAGTTAAACATGAATGTGAATGGGGGACTGAATTACACGCAAACACCGAGTAAAATTAAAGTGGGAAATGGAGAGGAGCGCATCAATTATGCTCAAAATCCTTCAGCAAATGTGGGATTGGTTTTTGGAACGAATGTGAAAAAATTAGATGTTACAATCATGAGCACCACCACATTGAGTATGGTTCAGAACACATTGCAGATGTCTTCGGACCAAAATTATATGACGCAAAATTCTCAACTGAGGTTGTCGTTTAATCCTAGTTCTAAATGGGTGATTAGTAGCGATATCACGCATCAAATTTATCAGGGTTTTACAGCGGATTTGAATCAAACATTTATTTTATGGAATGTGGGCTTGGGTAAGAAATTTGGTGTAAAGAGCCAAAGCGAGATCAGATTAAGTTTGATCGATTTATTGAATCAGAATAGGGCAATTTCTAGAAATGTAACACAGGCATATTTTGAGGATGTACGTTCAAAAGTATTGACCCGATATGCAATGATTACATACACGTATACATTGAGGCAGCTTGGTACGGACGCGAAAGATGGAAAGAAGGAAAACAAAATGATGATGTTTCCAGGAGGGATGCCGCCTCCGGGAATGCATCCGCCGGGTGGTGGATTTTAAAGTCACAAAAAAAACCTTGGAAATTTCCAAGGGTTTTTTTGTGACTTTATTCAAACGTTTAGTGAATGATTTGAATTTTATAAGAATCTTTTTGGTTGTTTGCAATTACATCAACGAAGTAAAGTCCATTCGACAACAGTTGAGTATTTAAAACGATTTCTCGATTTGCCGCCTGAATTGATTTGGTTGAAACAACTTGCCCGTGGATATTTCTCACTTGAACGCTAGCAAATCCAAATTCCTGTGGAACGAAAATGATTAATTGGTCGTTTGCTGGACTTGGATAAACATTTACGCCTTGCAAATTGTATTTGTTCGTTGAGGATGCAGGCTGTGGGTTTATGTATTGACGGAAAGTATCGCCACCGCATGGAGGAGAATTTACGATGAAGAGAACTTCAACCGGACCTGGTTTACTGTATGTATGTGTAGGATTTTCTTGGAAATTTTCATCACCATCTCCGAAGAACCAATGGAAATCATTGCCACCTGTTGAAATGTTTTTGAAATCAAAGATTAGCCCATTTTGCACATAGGTAAAGCTTGCTTTTACTTTTACCACTTCATAGAAATTCTGATATTTGGTAGTGAAGCAACCTTGGTTATTTGTTACTTTCACACTGTATTGTGTTGTACCAGAAGTTTTGGCAAAGGTGTTGTTGGTGGTTTTCCCATCGGACCATAAGTATTGGTTTCCAAAACCGCCGGCTGTTGCTGTTACTCTTACAGAGTCTCCTGCACAAATATTAGAATCTGTGAATGTTAATGTTACATTAGGATTTTGTGCCAAGATTACTTGAACGTTTCTTTGTGCGGTACAACCTGCTGTATCTGTTGCTGTTACAGTATAAGCTGTTGAAACTGTTGGGGATGCATAAACTGTATCAGATGTTGTAGAGCTTAAACCGGTAGAAGGGGTCCACAACAAAGTAGAATTGCCGCTTGCAGTTGCGACAAGTTTTGCAGGATTACCACCAGGACAAATACTACCAAAATTGGGAGTAACTGTTAGGGTAGGAGCGATACCTGCATTCACTGGTACATAGTATGCCAATGAAGTGTCGCTAATTCCAGATTTGGAACAAGTTACAATGATTCTATAGTATCTGTTGGCATTTAAGTTTACAGTTCTTGAAACTTCACCGGCGCCGACGTTTGTCCAAGCCACTGTGGCAGTATCTGTAGTTGTTTGCCATTGAATTGTATTTCCATAACTATTCGAGAAATTGTTAGCAGTAAAAACAACAATACCTGTTGCGCCACAAACTTTGGTTGGATTGGAATTTACATATCCAGCATTGGGAGTACCAGAGCAATAAGTTGGAAAATGTTGCCATTCGAAATCGTCTAAATAAACGCTACCGCCTTGGTTTCCGCCTGAGCGCGCAGTTCCTTGGATGAGAATATAATTTGTAGTTCCCGTGTAAGTTGATGGAATTGCAAAAGAGTATTGATGCCAACCTTCAGCTACAATGTCGGGAACATTTAATTTTGCATAGCGAGCAACCACTCCCAATCTTTTGGCACCGGTGAGTGATCTTGTAGTATTGATGTACACTGTAATACTATCTGCCTGAGTAAAAGTAGAATCGCGATAGATGTAGAAGCTGAAATAAGAATTTCCAGACCCTCTTGAGCTCAAATCCATTAACGGAGATGATAGGGTTTGTTGTGTTCCTGCTCCAAAAGCACCTCTTGAGTTAAATCTCAATAATCCGCTGCCGCCGTGAGGATTGCAAGTTGGGTTTGTTTGTGCACCTGTTCTTCTGCTCCATAGATTTGGATTGCCAATGCCTGCCCAACCTGCTGGTGGAAATGCATTTGTTTCCAAATCTTCTGTTTTTAATTCTGCTTGTGCGCTTAGCGAAGTAGAATACGCAATAAAAACAGTCATAAGACCAATGATTTTGCGTGTAACGTTAAATTTCATATAGTTTAGTTTAGTTTTAGTTTTAAGGTTTCTTGCCAGATAAAATATTAATTTCACCGAATTTATCGAAAGTTCGGGTTCCAGTAACGGTGCTTTCGTACAAACCGTGAACAATGTACACATATACTCCGTCGGGAACTAAATCACCTGAAACAGTTCTTCCATCCCAAGGTTCATTAACAGCCTTTTTGTCAACAATACATTCGCCCCAGCGATTGTAAACAGAATAATAGCCTGTTTTCACAGGGCAATCAAATCTCGGATACCAACCATCATTTAAATTATCGGCGTTTCCCGGTGTGAAGGCATTGGGAAGGTACATTTCGCAATCACATCGATAGCTAAATACATTGACAAAATCTGTTCTGCTTCCACAAGAATTTGATGTAATTAGAGACACCGTTGTAGTATAGGGGATAATGGTTTCCGGTCCTTTGTCGCCATTGCTCCAAACATAAGTAAATTTACCTGTAAATGGTTGTGGTGCTTTGATCACTAATGGATTTCCAAGACAAAAATATTCATTGTCGTTGAGTACTTTTAATGGTATGGTATCTTTCCAAATTTGAATAGAATCAAGTCTGTTCCCACATCTATTTGATGTGGTTAGCCAAAACTTACCTTCATAGGTGAAAGTTTTTAATGGCGATGATGTTCCATCGCTCCATGCATATGTACAACTTGGTTGTTGTGCATTTTGTGTGTAAAGAATTGGTCGTTGACAAAAAACGGTATCTTTAATCGGCGCTTTGACAGGTTTTTTTCTCAAAACTATATTAAAGGAATCCATTTTGGTTTCACATGCTGTTTTTACGGTCAAAAACTTCATTCCGGAGAAAGTAAATCCGCGTGTTGCATTGGTGTCGCCATCATCCCATAGGTAGGAATGATAGAGTCGGGGTGTAATGTTTACGATGATGGTTTCACCCAAACAAATACCGGTATCTTGTAACTTAGGTGGCATGACAACAACAGCACCTTGTTTGATGGTAATTGTATCGACCCGCTTGCCACAAGCGTTGCTGGTTTCTACCCAAAATTTACCTGGGAATGTAAAAGTTCTGTAACTTTTTGTACTTGCATTGTCCCAAATATATGAACACCCAGTTTGTGCGATGTTTTTGTATAGAGACCAACCCAGTGAACAATATGTTGTATCTTTGAATGAAGGAGAGGTAGGAACATTTCCTGCTATGACAACCAAAGTATCAATGATACTTCCACAAGTATTTGTTGTGGTTAAATAATAAGTGCCTGTGGCACTAATCGTTTTCGCTGAGTTAGCGTCGTTATCGTTCCACAAATAGGTGCAAACCGTAGCCGTTTGGGCTGGGTTCACATTGAAGGAACCGCTGCCTCCACAAAGAAGTGCAGTGTCGGCAAGTAAGTTTTTTGGCATGATACAAGCCTGCCTGCATTCAACGTTTTCATTCATGGGAATATCGGTTACAGTTGGTGATTGGGTGGTAAGGTCTCCAATGCTGTAATCTGAATTTACAAGCGCTGATACAGTTAAATTTGTATTAAAAGTGTTATAGTTTTGAGTGTGATTGGCACAACTAGCTGTAGAGCAAGGGCTCATGATTGCAAAATTCAGCCTTACACCTGCCGCGCCATTGTCTTGTCCAAAGAAGACTGTTCCGTTGCTTTTTAAAACAGCGAAGTCTTTTCCAGAATTTGCTGTTACAAACCTTCGGGTACCAAAATAAATTGAATTTCCTGAAACATAATTTCCATTGGTGTCAATGCCAACAAATCCTTGTCGAAGTCCACCGCCACCTAGTCCGTTGGTTTGCATCGACATATAAATGATGTTTTTATCTAAATAAGCGTGGTTGAAATAATCGTTTGCACCACCGGTAGTTGGGACACCTTTTTGCCAAAGAATGGCACCCGTAACCAAATTCAGGGCGGCAACAAATCCATCTGGCGTACCGTTTCTATTGGTGTATCCGACCATGTAAACCTTCCCTGATGGAGTGTAAATGAGGCGATCTATGCTATGTCTGCTTGCATGTGGCATATAGATTGCGCTGATAGAAGCACCGGTTGAACTGTTTATTAAGAGTAAGAATGGATTTTGTGCTGAGGTGATCCATCCACCAATTAAATAACCAAATGGAGTGACTTGGATGTCGGTAGGATGAGCTTGTTGATTTGTGGTACTAACTGCTAAATTGATTTGTTTCGAAAAGATCTTGTTTGCATTGCTATCCAATTTGTAAATCATGACTCTCGAATAATTTAAATTTGAATATTGCTGCGCATCACCCACAATCACTACATCACCATTGGGTTCTACCGTAACGGCTCTAATTTGATCTAAGATGCCATTATTACCGGCACTTGGAGTTTTTCTATACCATTTAACATTTCCTTTATTGTCGACGGAAATGATGGCTCCAAGATTAATTGAAATTGCGGATTCATACGACTGTCCTGTAATAATGATTCCTCCGGAGGGCGTTGGTGCTAATTTAACCGAATATGCAGCTTCATTTACCGTTAGACCTACAGTTTTCAAGAACAACAGTTTCCCGGTGTCGTTGGCTTTTGCGTAAAAGAATTCAACATTCCCACCAGTAAGGGTAGCCAAACCGGCCATCCAAAAGCCTCCGGGTACGCTCACAACACTATGACTGGTAATGGAAGAAATTTTTGCTGTTCCCACAACTTTTTCAGTGAGGGTGACATATTTTTTCATCATACCGTTGTTACAAACGGATTGCGAGTACACGTATTTTGGCAAAAAAGAGCAAAATACTAAAAATAACAATAATAAATGATGATTTTTTTTAGTTGCTTGGGTTTGAAAATGCATTTTGTAGTGGTCCACCTTTCAAATTGACTATCTTTTATTGATAAAAGTGAATGCTGTAAATAAAAATTACAAATCCATGACAATTGAGTGAGTTTGTATATGTGAGAATTTAACAATAACATTGTAACAAGATTTATGTTACAAAAGGCAATTTTTAGGGGATTTTGTTTGTTTTTACTTTTGATGGTAACTCAATTGGCGGTTGCCCAATCAGACACCACAACTGTTACAACAGTAGTTCCAAAAGTTAAAAAAGATCGAGACACAACCGGTAAATGGATATTTTACGGAACATCGGCAATCTCTACGAATCAAAGTCAATTTTCCAATTGGCAGCAAGGTGGAATCAATTCAATATCCCTCACAACTGGATTAAATTTAAATTTAGGATTTGCCAATCAAACCATTAGTTGGCAGAATGTATTGGACATCAATTACGGTTTATCACTGCAGGGAAATACATCAACATGGTATAAAAATGATGACCGTGTTTCATTTTCAACAAAGTTGGGTTTTAAAGCGACAAAAAATTGGAATTACACCATAATCACTTCATGCTCAACTCAATTTCAACCCGGTTACAATTCGATTGAAGATCAAATGATTGATTTCAAAGCCTCTGATTTCTTTGCACCGGCTACTTTTATTTCATCAATTGGAATCGATTATAACCCGAGTCAAAAATTGAGTGTATTCATTGGGCCTATTTCGATGAAAAATATCATTGTAAACAATCAATTATTGGCGAATATGGGCGTAGGCGGCATCACGCCGGCCGAATATGATTACACCACGGGAAAATATCTCAATGATGCAAAAATGCATATGGCAGAGATGGGTGGATATGTGAAAGTACAGTTTTTTGAACCTAGGGTACTCAAAAATATCAGCATTCAATCTACTCTAGAATTATTTAACAATTATTTAAAGAATGCCTCAAGAATTGATATTAATCTTCAGAATGATATCAATATTCGACTCAATGAATACATTGCAACAAATATCATCCTCAATTTGAAATACGATGATGACATAATATTTGAGGGTGCCGATGGTCGCAGAGGGCCAAGGATTCAGTTCATGCAAGTTCTGGGGGTAGGACTTGCGATTAATTTAGGAAAGATGTACTAACGGAGGGTGGTTGTTTAGATTTCGGGAAGTGGATTTTCAGCAGGGACGAGATCTTTTCGATTCAGTAAAATAACCACAGAAATTTCATGAGTCACAGGAATTGAACCGAGGTTGAAACTTAAATTCCAGTCGTTGCTATATCCCACAAAATATTTGTCGTATCTGAATCCCAAATAGTTGGTAGCGGCCCAAGAGGATTGTCCGTAACCGGTTACATTTTGCATACCTAAACCAAATTGGATATTCTCAAGTTGAACATTTGTATTGAAATTGAGTGATGTGACATCTCCTTGTTTGGTGAAAGCCGCATTCGGTGTAACCACTGCATGATTGAAAATATTTTTAAGTTGATATCCGCCATGAACAACAAATTTCCTTTGAAGGGTCTGATTCGAATTTTCAAAAAATGAAATAGAGGGTTCATTTACATTATAAACTGAGGCCCCAAAGAATGCATTTTTGGAATATGCGAAGGCTCCAGCGGACGCATGGATAACATGTTTGGTTTGCTTTTGAAGCGGCTCTGTTGTTGGATTAACAAATCCTGTAAGTTCAGCATTGACTTGATCTTCCCATTGAAATTGATCGGCACCGAAATTCAATCCGGAATATTGTGCCGATAGCCCAAAACGGACATTTAATTTATTCAATTTTACGGAATATGCATAATTCAAACTCCCTGAAAAGTGTGAGTATTTGGATTGGTCGGCACCACCAGAATGTAAATCGGTGATAAAGAGGCCAATGCCCCATGCAGCGTTGGAGGATTTTATGGGTGCATCAAAAGAGAAAGTTTGTGTGGCTAGTCGGCTATCGATGCTTAACCACTGAGCTTTAGTTCCAGATGTGACTCTACCCACAGATTTGTTTTCAAGCGATCCCAATCCAATCATGGCAGGATTTGTGAGGTATCGATGCGTGTAAGATTGTCGAAACATAGGATTTTGACCATTTAAAATCCCTGCACCAAATACAAGTAACGAGAGTATAGAACTGTGAAAAAATCTCTTCAGTATCATATTAAAATTTATACAAACTTAAACATTCATCAATGAAAAAAATAATTATTTGATTGCTAAGAAATAATTCTAAAATTAGGGTAAGATGAATTTTTTTTTGTAAACTTGTCAGTCAATGTCGCAAGTAATTCGATATAAATCAATTAACACCACAGATAATCAATGGATTAGTCGGTTTTTTAGCCGCAATTTCAAATCATGGTTGAGCCTATTTCTGTTTGGATTTATCTCATTTTCAATAGGGATTTCTAAAAATACCAATAATTTGGTATTTTTTAATAAAGCCGAAAAAAGCAGTATTTTGGAATCCTCGAATCAGATGTTTTCCATTGACGGTTGCGATTCTTTAGTTGCTAAATTGATTGCAATTACTGCTGATACACAATGCGTCCAAGGAAACTCTTTTGAAATTCAAAATCTGAGCTTTGATTCTTCGGGACAGAATTTAACATATGGCTGGTATGTCAACAACAATCTGTCTTCAACCGATACCAATTTTCAATACACATTTGTGTCAGGAGGGATTTACAAGGTTGATTTGATTGTACAAAACGATAGTGGTTGCAAGGATACGGTTTCTAAGATGCTGTATGTAGAGGAGATTCATCCGATAATCGGCAAGAATTCGGCCATTTCACAGTGTTTGGGGAATAACTTTTTTAGTTTTTCGGACAGCACGGCTTCGCCAATACAATACAGCCGTAATTGGAAATACAATCAAAGTACAATTTCAAGCAATCTCAATTTGGTTCAGTCATTTTCTCAAGTAACAGATTCGTCGGAGTTGAAATTGGAATTGTTAACAGTGAAAGGCTGTTTGTTCGACACTTCGTTAACCATAAAAATTTATTCCAATGCAACTGCAAACGTAATTAGCTCAACTGGCAATCGATTTTGCGATAATGTGCTCACAAACGACAGTCATTATTTTTTTAAGGCATACGTTGATACGGTATATGTGAACGGGGGATCATCGGCAATGATTTCGGATCAATATTGGTTATTGGGTGGTGTAGATACTGTGAGAAATGAAAATGCTATCAGCTTTCTTCCAGTAAATTCAGGCAATCATCAAATTTCATACAGGGTAATTACAAACAATGGTTGTACAGACGATACCACTTTTGATTTGGTTTACACAACCAAGCCAACAATTAATGTAAGTTTTATTGATAGTGTTTTGTGTTTAAAAGGGAATCGATTTGAATTAAATAACACATCACAAGCGGGCAATTTAGATACCATCTATGGTGCCATTTATGAGGTATATTCTCCAGGCCATATAGATACTTTTTATTGGAACATTGGCGAACCCAATGTTAAATTTTCGATGTATGACACGGGGACTTTTAAGGTAAAAACCACGGTAATCACGATTTTTGGATGTTCAGACACGGGGAATCGTTTCGCAAAGACATTAGACAACCCGCAAGTCCAAATCCATACCGACAAACAAATCAAGTGTTTTGGAGATGCTAATGATTTCAATCTTTCTCGTGTTTCTTTTTCTGGGCAAGAGAATTATCTATCACAATGGTATTCAAACCAATCGCTCATAAGCTCAGATACTTCCTTTGCATATACCCAAAATACTGCTGGACAATATCCTCTAAAATTAAAAATCACATCTAATGAAGGCTGTGTTGATTCTGCATCAGTAACCTTAACAGTTTTGGATGCTCCACAAATCAAGATTCAACGCATCAACTTTGATTCTTGTGTGAACAACGATTTGCGTTTAAAGGGAGTTGAGGCTAATGGGCAAAAAATTCAAAGTTATTTATGGAAATTTCCTGACGGAACACAAAGCACAGACTCTTCTATTTCCAAGAGATTTATAGTTGGTGGATTGAAAGAAATCCAATTGGTTGCAGAAGTTGGATCTAAAAATTGTGTTGACACAGATACATTAAGAGTTCCATTATTCTCCGCATCAAAGGCTAAAATTTATACATCTAAATTGTCAAGTTGTTTTAAGGGTAATATTTTTACTTTGAGAGATTCTTCTTCTGCTGTTGGGTCAATGACCAAAAAAGTGAAATGGAACTTTGCTGATGGCACCGATACTATGTTCGTTCCTACGAGCAGTTTCACTCAAGTGAAACATAGTTATGCTAATACCGGAAAGTTTAACATTTCACTTACTGTAACAAATCAGTATGGTTGTGTTGATAGTACATTGTCTCAAATTTCAGTAAATCCCACACCAACTGCAGATTTTACCATAGACAATAACACACAGTGTTTGTCTGACAATATTTTTAATTTTTCTGACCGCAGCATTTCAAATTCTATCAACAATGCCTTGAACTATTATTGGAATTTTGGAGATTCAAGTATTTCAGCGTCCGCAAATCCATCAAAAAAGTATAGTAAAGACGGCCAAAAGAATATCAGATTTATCGTTTCTAATGCATTCGGTTGTGGGGATACGGCGTATTCAATTGTTCAGGTTATGCCTCAACCTACCGCAAATTTTGGAATTAACAACCCTTTACAATGTGTAAACAATAATACATTTGTTTATACCGATTCTTCAAAAGTAAAATCTGGTGGCGGAGTTATCAAATTGTCGTGGGACTTTGGAGATGGTTCAGTTTCAAATAGTAGCAGTGTAACAAAGAAATATTCGAACGTTGGTTTATTCAAGACAAAGTTGTTTGCCACCACTAGTTTTGGATGTATTGATTCTGTTGAAAAGAACATTCGTTTGATGCCAAAGCCCAAATCGAATTTTTCAATGAATAATGATACTCAATGTTTTGTTGGAAATTCGTTCCAATTTTACAATTCTAGTTCAATTGTAACGGGTGGAGGTAGTTTGAATTATCTTTGGTCTTTTGGCGATGGGAATACTTCAAACAGTGCTCATCCAAATATTTCGTATTCGAGTTATGGCAACTATTCTGTAAAATTAAAAACAACCAGCCAATATGGATGTCTCGATAGTTTGGTTTTACCAATACTAGTGACAGCAAATCCGTTGGTTTCATTCCAATTTTTGAAGCCTCAAAACCAATGCAACAATACCGATACGTTTAAATTGTTAAATGCCACTCAAACATTGAATGGTACTGGATTATCTTACAAATGGGATCTTGGTGATGCAACATACAGTAACAATGTAAACGTTCAGAAGAGTTATAGCGCCGCGGGTAGTTACTTTATCAAACTCATTGTTACCAACAGCATTGGATGCGTGGATAGCTCAACCAAACAAGTGCAAGTTTATCCGGATCCAGTGGTTGATTTTTCCATTAATAAATCCTCTCAATGTATCAAAAATCAAAATTTCCAGTTTGTAAACAATTCTTCAGTAGGATTTTCTGGAGGGACATTGACTTACAATTGGAAATATAACGATACACAATTCTCTACAGCCACGAATGCTATCAAAACTTTTAATACTGTTAGAACTTATGCAATCAAGCTAACTGCAAAAACTTCAAATGGATGCTCAGATTCTGTGACAAAAAATATACAAGTGTTTGCAAGTCCGAAAGCAGATTTTACTATTTCAAATTCAAATCAATGTTTAAATAACAATCAGTTTAAATTCACCAACAATAGTTTCATCAATGTTGGTACAAATTCATACAATTGGTCTTATGGTGATGGCTTGGGTAGCGGACTAAATTCTCCCACAAAAACATATACTTCATATGGAACCTATAAAGTTCTCTTGACAGCAACTTCAGACAATGGATGTGTTGATACACTTTCAAAGTGGATACAGGTATATTCTCAACCAATGGTGAATATTCAAAAATCTGACAGTGCGAAATGTTTACACAACAATAAATTCGATTTCACATCGCTTAGCAGCAATGCCGACAATTCGGGTTTGAAGTACCATTGGACGTTCGGAACTGTTGGCACAGACACAGGTAAAACCGTTCAAAAGTCATTTTCTGCTTCAGGAACATATTTGATTAAATTGGTAGTGAACTCAAACAATGGTTGTAAGGATAGTAATTTTACAAATGTTAAAATTCATCCCCAGCCGCTTCCTTCGTTTAGTTTGAATAATTTGTCACAATGTTTAACGGGTAATTCTTTTACTGCAAGTAATCTGAGTTCCATTACAGGTGGTTCAACACTCACTTATGGCTGGAAGTTTGGCAATGGAAAATCTGATGTAAGTACAAATCCGACATGGAATTATTTAAACAGCGGAACATACACCGTAACCTTGTACGCGAATTCAGTGTTTTTATGTACGGATAGTACGAAAAAAACCATCGTTGTTAATCCTAATCCTTCTGTACTCTTTTCGATTTCTGATACTGCCCAATGCTTAAAGAACAACGATTTTAAACTCAACAATCTATCTACGATTAGCAGTGGAACGCTTTATCATTTTTGGGATTTTGGGAATACGCAAAAATCAAGCGGTTTAAGTCCATCTGTGACATATGCCTCTGAGGGGGGTTATAACATTAAACTTGTTACCAAAAGTTCTGTTGGATGTGCCGATTCAATGACTAAAAAAATCACTGTTTTTGCCCAACCAAAATCAAGTTTCACTGTGAATAACCAAATGCAATGTTTGAAAGGAAATTATTTTCAATTTACAAACGGTTCTAATATTTCACAGGGTACATTAACCTATAAATGGGCTTTTGGCGATACGACCTCAAGCTCACTTCAGAATCCTATGAAATCTTACAACTTTGCTTCGAATAAAGCGGTAAAATTGGTGGCATCGAGCAATAAAGGTTGTAAAGATTCGATGATCATAGGATTGGCCATAAAACCTAATCCTAAAGCGCGTTTCTACATGAATGATTCAATTCAATGTTTAAAGGGTAATGATTTTATTTTTTACAACAATTCTGCGTTGTCTGATGGGAAAATGGTGGCAAATTGGAATTTTGGAGATAATAGCATACAATCAAATTTCATTGGCCGTTACACTTACGCATCTGCTGGTTATTACAAGGTATTACTCACAATGATAACCAACAATAACTGTACAGATACAGTTTCAAAATTTGTTAAAATCACCGAACAACCCATTGTACAGTTTTCAACGAACCAAACGAATGTATGTTTTAAAGGGAATATTTTCAAAACAGATAATTCCTCCGTTTATAATGGTACCGAATCTGTGAATTACTTCTGGCGTTTTTCTGATGGAACAACATCTTCGCAATTTGGTCCAGTGAAATCATTTGACACAGATGGTGCGAAATCAATTACCTTAATTGGTACTACCTCTGAGGGTTGCGCTGATTCGTTTGTGAAAAAGATTATTGTTTTTCCTCAAGGTAAATCAAGTGTTCAGTTTTTTGATACCCTTCAATGTCTTAAAGGAAATAAGTTCACATTTGGAAATCAATCTAGATTGGAAGGTGAAAGGTTTGCAATCTTATCTTGGGATTTTGGTGATGGCACTATTGATACTGTGTTATCTGTTAAACCTGTGACATATGAATATTACGACACGGGATTGTTCAGAGTTGAACTCACTACAACTACTGAAAATTTATGTGAAGACAAAAGCTTTGGATTTGTTCGTGTTGTTCCAATGCCAGATGCTCAGTTTAGGCAATCAGGAAACTCATATTGTCAAAACGACCAAAAATTTGAATTTTGGGCGGCTCCTAGTCCTTCTAATATCATATCCAAAAAATGGCTTCTTGATAAAAAGGAATTTGATCAAACAGATACTTTAAAATATTCATTCGAACTTCCTGGGAAATATAAAGTCAGTTACATTCAAACCACGAACTTTGGATGCAGCGACACTGCGACATCAAAGGTTATTGTGAATGAAGCCCCATTGGCAAGAATCTTGTCAGACAAAGTAGAACAGTGTTTGGAATCGAATAAATTTTATTTTACCAATTTGTCATCTGGAAATTCTATTCCCGAAGAAAGTTGGATTTTCCATGATGGACCATATTTAGATTTAAGAACTGGAAGCTCACAAGAATTGGTGTACGAATATTCTGGCAAACATCTCGTTGAACTCATTGTTGAAAATGATTCATCTTGTATTGACACTGCGTCAACGTACATAACTGTGAACCCGTTCCCTGAAGCAAACATTCAAATTCCAAGCGTCTGTCAGAATACAAGTTCACTCATTCGAGCAAACGCGAGTATTGTTTCTGGAAATATTTCAACCTACGAATGGAATCTTGGTGATGGCAGAAATACAACCGATTCTCTGCCTCTGCATCGCTACAATTACCCAGGAAAATATTATGTGAATTTAACCTTGAAGTCAGATAAAGGATGTATTTCAAAACACCTAGATTCTACTGTAATTTATCCAAACCCAATAGCTCGAATCGCTGTTTTGACGCCAAGGGCAACTATTTTGCAGGATACCATACATTTCATGGATTCGAGTGACAATGCTGTGAGCTATGAATGGAATTTTGGAGATCCACTTGGTTCTTATAGTTATGAGTTATCTCCGAAGAATAAATATACAGATACAGGTGATTTCGATGTGCAATTGATTGTAACCTCAGCCGATGGTTGTATGGATACAACTACGAAAACAGTGAGGGTTTGGCCAGACTTCAATTTATTATTCCCAACAGCTTTTAGTCCCAATCAAGATGGAATCAACGATGATTACAATGTGGTTGGTCACTTCCATTCAATACGCGATTTTTCAATGACAATTTTTGATCCGCATGGATTGAAAGTTTTTGAAACAAATGAAATTACACAAGCTTGGAATGGCACATTGATGAACAATGGATCTGTTGTTCCAAGTGCCAATTACGAAGTCATTGTGAGAATAAGAGACATTTATAACAAACAATTCAGTTTCACTAAAAAAATCAGTTTAATTAGATGATAAGCTGTCAAAAATATTCTGGAAATTACTTGAGAGGTTGGGTATTCTTTTTATTCACCTTCATCTTGACATCAGGCCTTTTTGCGGCAAGTAGTCCTAAGTTAAGCCTCTTGTCGAAGGCAAGTGAATCCTGTGTGAATTCAAATGATGGAAAAGTTGAATTAAAGGTTACCGGTGGATCTTCACCTTTCCAATTTAAAATAGTTGGGCAATCATTTCAGTCTTCAAAGAAATTTGACTCATTAGCCCCTGGAACTTATTTATTTTGTGTTGAAGACGACAAAAGTAAAACCGATACTTTGAGTGTTTACATTGCGCCAGCTTCTAAATTTATACTTTCAGCAGTTACTACTCAACCTAAATGTGCTTTGTCTGGAACAGGAGCAATTTCTTTGTCTGTGAGTGGCGGCCCCGGTGGATATATCTACAATTGGACTAACAACTCCGGATATACGAGCACGAGTAAAAATATATCAAGCTTAAATTCAGGGAGTTACGCTCTCAAAATCACAGATGGGAATGGTTGCAAATTTGATACTACCATACAAATATCACCACTTTACACACTGACTAGTTCTTTGTCAAAAGGAGATATTAAGTGTTTCGGTTCTGCCGACGGTATGGCGAAATTGAATGTTGTGAGTAGCATTGGACAATTTAATGTTGCTTGGACAGGTCCGAATAATTACTCTTCAACTTCCACAATCATTACTGGTTTATCGCAAGGAAACTACTCTGTTACAGTTACAGATACAGCCAATTGCACTTCATCTCATGCATTCGTAATTTTAATGCCTTCACAATTAAATGTGAACATAAAATCGGTAAAGGATGCCTTGTGTTATAATGGGGCAACTGGTCATATTTTAACTGATGTATCTGGAGGTAGAAAACCTTACAATTTTAGTTGGTCGGGACCCTCATCCTATCAATCTAACGATCAAAATATTTTTGATGCAACTTATGGCTTATTCCAGATCACTGTTACCGATTCTAGTGGTTGCACGGCATCCAGGCAAGCATTTGTATCGGAACCGAGTCAATTATCTGCAAGTTCAAAAATTACCGATGTTACCTGCTTCGGTTTGTCGAATGGAAAGATTGAGCAGACCGTAGGAGGTGGCTCTAAACCTTATAGTTATTCTTGGACATCTGGTTTAAAAACAAAAGATATCGTTTCATTGAGCGCTGGTACTTACACTGTGGTAATTTCCGACAGTAATGGATGTGTTTTATCAAAAACTTACACGGTTGGTACGCCGCAAGAACTTGAACTTGCTTATGTTTCAACAAATGTGAAATGCTTCAACCAGAAAAATGGTAGCTTTACTTTGTTTGGTTCTGGAGGGACATTTCCATGGACGTACAATATCACTGGCCCATCGGCATTTTCATCGACAGCTGTCACAAACAAAAACTTGGGTGCGGGTACTTACAAAGCTAAAATTTCAGATGCTAAAGGATGTAAAGATTCACAGTTAATTGTGATTACACAACCGCAAATACTTGCAGTTACAAAAAAAGCCATTCAACCTTCTTGTTTTGGATTAAAAGGAGCCTTATCATTGAATGTTACTGGCGGTACTTCGCCGTATTCATATGAATGGTTAGATAATTCAGGTGCGTTGTATGCGGCTACTCAAAATGTGGTTTCAGCTGATGTTGGGTCGTATTCTTACACTGTTTCAGATGCAAATCAATGTACAGTTTTTGATACTATAAAAGTATATCAACCTTCGCAGCTTCAGTTAAGTTTAAAGTCTAGTGTATTCCCCGTTTGTTTTGCTGACTCTACGGGGCAAATAAAATTAGGAGCTTTGGGTGGATTGAAGCCATATTCGTTTCAGTTAAATGGTCGCCCTTTTCAAAGTGATTCACTTTACAAAAATTTACCCAAAGGGGTATATGCTATATCTCTAAGAGACAAAAATTATTGTTCGGACACCATCAATTATTATCTGAAGTATCTGGATACAACTAGGCCTTCTATGTCCCTCAAAAAACCAACAATTTTTATTGGGAATTCAGGTTTAGCGGTCTTGCAACTTTCACAAATTGACTCTGGAATCACCGATAACTGTGAAATTTCTTCCATTTCCATATCAAAAACTGCATTTAATTGCAACGAAATAGGGATGAACACCGTGAATGTAAAGGCTACAGATTTAAGCGGAAATGCATTCATTAAAACCACTCAGGTTTTGGTTAAAGATACCGTAAAACCAACACTTCTCTCGCAAAGCGTAAACATTTATTTGAATAATTCAGGGAATGCAACATTAACAGCCGTTCAAATAAATAAGGGCAGTTACGACAATTGTAAAATTGATTCGGTTTTAATTTCAAAATCTACATTCAATTGTTCTAATCTTGGTGTCAATCAAATTTTATTCAAGGTAAAAGATAATTCGGGAAATCAATCATCGCAGCTTGTTACAGTGAATGTAATTGATACCGTAAAACCAGTCATTGTATATAAAAATGTAAATTGTTATTTGAATTCTTCTGGAATTGGTAAAATAACCGATTCCGATATCAACAATGGTAGTTATGATAATTGTGGAATTGTATCGTTTAGCGTGAGCCAACAACAGTTTGATTGCAGTGAGATAGGAACAAATTTTGTAACGTTTAAAATTGCCGATCAAGCTGGAAATATAGCAACACAATCAGTTAAAGTTACGGTCATTGATACTTTTAAACCTACAATAAAGATAAAAACCGTTGCATTGTATTTGAATCAATATGGATACGCTGTTTTGGCACCATCTGATTTCGATAATGGCAGTTTTGACAATTGCAAAATTGCGTCTAAAGCCATCAGTAAATCAGTTTTTACTTGTGGTAACTTAGGCAGTAATACAGTGGTTTATACGGTTACTGACCCAAGTGGAAATTCAATTCAAACAACAGTGCCTCTTACCGTTTACGACACATCCAAACCGGTGAATAAAACTCGAAATACGTCGGTTTATCTAGATAATTTTGGATTTGCTGTTTTGTCGATCTACGATGTCGACAATGGTACTTTTGATAATTGCGGTGTGCAAAAATACTCTTTAGACAAGGATCGTTTTTACTGCTATGAATTGGGTAAAAGAACTGTGAACTTTACCTCGTCTGATCAATCAGGAAACTCCACTGTAACAACAACAGAAATTACTGTTCTCGATACCATCCGACCTGTTATAAAAACCTTAAATAAGAACATTTATCTCGATAAGAACGGACAGTTTACCATAGATGCAATGTTCTTTGATAATGGTAGTTACGACAATTGCGGTATTAAATCGCGCAGTTTGAGTCAGTATTCCTTCAATTGTTCTGATGTGGGAAATAAGTTGTTGTTGTATTCAATTACTGATACTTCTGGGAATTTTGCAATTGCAATTGTGAATTTTAAAGTTTTCGATACCATATCACCTAAGTTATTTACAGAAAATAAAACCCTGTATTTGAATCAAAATGGCACTGTGAAGCTTTCAAAGGATGTTTTCGCTAGCTTGTGCTCAGATAATTGTGGTATCCAATCGCTTTATTTGTCTGATTCAATTTTTACATGCACCGATGTTGGGAATAATATTGTTTCGTTGATTGCAATCGATAAAAACGGAAATTTCACATCTCAACAATTTACGGTTTTAGTAAAAGATACCATTGCACCACAATTTATATCTAAGGATGCCACAATTTACATTGATACTGCAGGTTTTGCACACCTTTTCCCTCAAGATTTTATCATTTCTGCATCTGATAATTGTAAAGTTGGTAAGGTGCAATATTCGAAGAATGAATTTCTCAATACCGATATAGGTGAAAATTGGATAGAAGCATTTTTGATTGATGAAAATGGCAATAAATCTCCTGTTAAGTGGATTAAAGTGATGGTAGCGTTGGGAGATGCTGATAACGATAGTATTCCTGATTATGTTGAAAGAGCTTTGGATTATGATGCAGATGGCGTTCCAAATTATCTGGATAAAGACTCCGATAATGATGGAATTCTTGATGTTGATGAAAACAATGGTTTGAATATTTTGCTTGATCTCGATAGAGATGGTTATGCAAATGTTTATGATTACGATTCTGACAACGACAAAATTCTTGACATCATTGAAAATAATGGATATGATCCCGACAGAAATGGGCGGGTTGGACTTGGTAAAGTGAGTGTTGCGGCAAATGGAGTTCCAGTACTTGCCAATAACGCTTCCGGCTATCAATTGATTTATACCGATAGCGATCTTTTTCCAGATTATAAAGATCTCGATTCTGATGGAGATGGTATTTCAGATAAAATTGAAAATGGCGGTGCTGATTTACCAATAGACACTGACAATGACGGTCAGTTCGACTTTAGAGATCTGGATTCAGACAACGATCTAATTTCGGATTCTATTGAAACCAATCAAGATTTCGACGATGATACCAGACCAAATTACATTGATAATGACTCAGATGGTGATGGAATTTCAGATTTGATAGAAAGCAATACAGATCATGACAATGATGGTTCCGGCTCCTTTTTGGATTTAGATTCCGACAATGATAAGATATTGGATGTGAATGAAATGAGTGCCGATATCGACAAAGATGGATTGGGAAATTGGATTGATAGTGATTCCGATAATGATGGTATTTCAGATTTAATTGAAACAAATCTCGATTTTGATAACGACAGAATTCCTGACTTTTTGGATAATGATTGTGATGGGGATGGAATTTTAGATGAAGTTGAAGGAGTACCATTTATTTCTGGTATTCCAGCCGATACCGATGCCGATGGCCAATATGATTACAAAGACTTTGATTCAGACAACGATGGTATTCTAGATGATATTGAAGGCAAAAGCAATCCTGATTTACCTGATACAGATGAAGATGGCATTCCAGACTTTAGAGACTTTGACTCCGACGATGATGGCGTTCCAGATTTGAATGAAGGTTTGAAAGATACAGATGGTGATGGAATTCTTGATGCTATTGATAAAGATTCGGATGAAGATGGCATTCCAGATAAAATTGAAACCTACTCTGATTCAGATGGCGATGGTATTCCTAATGCCCTTGATTTGGATTCTGATAATGATGGAATCAATGATGTGAGAGAGTGCGGCTATAACGATATCAATGGTTCAGGATTGGTTGTAAATCTTGATTCATGTATCACATTGGATATAGATGGTGATGGATTATACAATTTTATCGATACTGATTCTGATGGTGACGGTATCTCCGATTTGGCTGAGTCTGGCAAACCATATTCAGACTTGAATTTTGATGGTCGAATTGATGGTATTGATACCGATTTAGATGGTATACAAGATCAAGCAGATGAGTTGAGTGGTAAATTTGGTGATGCTTATGACACTGAATTGGTAGACAGTGATTTCGATGGCGTTCGAGATTTTGAAGACACCGACAGCGACAATGATTACATTGATGATGCAATTGAAACCGCAGCAGATGCAGATTTTGATTATATTCCGAATTATTTAGATCCAGATTCAGATCAAGACAATATACCTGATTCTACCGAAACTGCATTTGATTTCGATGGCGATGGAATAGGCAATTGGCTTGATCCTGATTCCGATAATGATCTTATAGCAGATTCGCTTGAGCTTGCCTTAGACTTTGATGCCGATGGAATTCCAAATTATTTAGATTTAGATAGCGACAACGATGAAGTGGACGATATTTTGGAGGGAAGTCAAGATCTTGATAAAAACACATATAAAGATTTTATAGATCCTCAAATAACTGTTCCTGAAGTATTTACGCCAAACCAAGATGGAATCAATGATTTACTTGTTGTGAAAGGTCTCGTGAACTATCCAAATGCCAGTATCACGGTATTTAATCAATGGGGGCAGGTTGTATTTACTTCAGATGGGCCTTACAAAAACAATTGGAATGGAACCAACACACAAGGATCGAATTTCCAACTTGATGTGGTATTGCCCGAAGGTATTTACTTCTATGTTTTAGACCATAACCGCACCGATGGTGCAATGTTTAACAGACCTCAATTAAAAGGTAATTTTTATATTAAACCATAATGATGAAATTTTTAAATGGCAATATGAAATACTGTGCGTTGGTAATTTTGAGTATACAGACTTTGACCCTTTGGTCGCAACAAGCCTCACTCACAACGCAATATGATATTGTTTCAGGAATTCAAAATCCTGCCTATAATGGAATCCATCAGTCATTGAGAATTGATGCAATTTCACGCATTCAATGGGCCAATTTTCCTGGTACACCCAGATACACCTGCCTTGGCATTCAATCGCCTTTGAGTAAGGATTTTGCCTTTGGTGCTAATTTTCAATCTATGAAAGTTGGGAGTTTCAAAGTGGCTTCCCCTTTATCTATGAATGTAGTTGCCGGTGATATGGCCTATCACAAGCAAATTGCTAAGAATATTCAAGTTGCAGTTGGATTACGCCTAGGCATTTTTAGCTTCAACATGCAGCTCTCAAAGTTGGGTATCGACAATCCCAACGATGTGGCTGTAGCAGGAAATGATTATAATTTGAACACCCCTGTTGTTGGTGGAGGGATAATCGTTTATGGTAAGAATTATTATTTTGGCGGGTCAATGCCACAGTATGCATTGATTTCTGATCAAATTCTAGACAATGTGAATCTCGGCTACAACGCGAGGTCGTTTTATTTAATGAATGCAGGTTATATTATCCCGTTGAATTCAGATTGGAATATTAAAGCAACCGTGCAATCGAGATATTATAAAGGATTACCAGTTCAAGCTGATTTCAATTTGTATTTAATCGATAAAAGTTTGTTTTCTATTGGGTATGGATATCGTTCCACTGGTTCACATGCCATGTTATCGAGTATCAAAGTAAATGAATTCTTTAAGGTTCTTTACTCTTTTGAAACAGGCTCGGTTTATAATAAAAATACTCCGTTTACTTCCCATGAATTCGGACTTTCCTACGGATTTTTCCAACCGTCGAAACAAACTAAAGTTATACCTAGATTCTATTAATCCATGTTAAAACCTGAATATATTTTCCTTTGGATACTTTTTCATCTAGGTGCGGTTGAATTACCCCGTACTTTAGCCAATAGAGCAAAACCCAAAACACCTGCTTATGAACAGGTGAAACACATGCGTTACTCGAGCGCACTTTCGGCTTATAAATCTCTAAACGATGTGAAACTCCCTGTTGAATTTCGTGCAGTAGCTTCCGCATTGTCTTTTACGAATCAAAATGATTCAGCATTGAAAGTTTACAATACAATGCTCGCCAAATTTCCAAATAGCTTCGTGAATAAAGATCTCCTGGAAATGTCCCTCATTGCTAGAAAACTTGGAAAATACCAATATGCCGATAGTTTGGTTGCTGTGCTCAAGGCAGGTGAGTATTCTTATTTGAATATTTTCGACGATTATCTTGATACTAACTATCATAAAAGACATCAAGGACTTGATATTTATTCCAAAAATAAAAAAGTTTTAACCTTCAAATCGAATTCTTCCGATCACTATGGCGCGGTTAGAGATCCTAAAAGTTTGAATTGGTTTATCCATACTCGTGAAAATTTGCCCGATGGTCTTTTAAATAGTATTTCACCGACCGACAAGAAATCGTTTGGTCAAATTCGTCAAGTTCAAAATTGGAATTCATCGAATACTGCTGTTGGTGACCTTCTTCAAGATAAAATCATCAACAGATATGTAGAATTGTCGCACATCGACAGTTTTGGAAACTATTATGTGACCATGAATAACCGTTTTGTGAATGATAGCGATCAATTTTTGTTGCAAACTTACCGGTATTTCTACAATCCTAAATTGAGTAAATATACTTTTGAGGGACTTGGGTTGGAGCAATATTTTTACAACGTTTCGGCGTTTGTATTGAATGATTCAAGAACAAAAGCCCTTTTTTGTAGCGATATGCCAGGATCTTTAGGAAAATCTGATATCTGGATTGGAGATGTTGCCTTCGACAGATCTGGAAAGATGGTTTTATCGAATATTGGAAACTTAGGTCCTAAAGTAAATTCGATTCTGTCTGAAACAGATCCTGTTTTTATCAATGATGAAATCATAGCATTTGCATCTGAAGGAAGAATGGGTTTTGGGGGATATGATCTCTATTTTTACAGTTTATTGAACAATGAAGTTTCGAATGCTGGCTTGGTTATCAACTCTACCAAAGATGAGTATTTCCCTAAATATTACGATGGGAAATTATATTATACTTCTACAGATTCGGCTCACTCTAAATGTACCTATTCAATTAATGTGCCGTATGAAACAATTTATGAATCTGTATTGCCAATCATTCCAGTTGTTCCTGATTATGTACCTCAAGATCCAGTTGTGGTGACAAATAATGAGGGTTCAGCGTCCATACAAAATACTCTCGACAAAGTAAAAAAAGAGAGCATCAATAAATATGATTATGCCAGAAAAATGTCGTTTGTGTTAATGTCTGACTCTGAACGATTGGATATGGTGAATCGGGTAGATTCTTCTGCTAACTACAAAGATTATCGTTTTATGACGTTGTTTCATATTGATAATAACTTTGTGATTGAAAAAGATTTTGAAAAAGAACTTGAGATAGTTGCTGCTTTATTGAAAAATCGATCTGATTGGGGTATCGAAATCAGGTCTTATACCGATAGTCGCGGTGCAAAAACCAAGAATCTCAAATTATCTCAAGGCAGGGCTGATTATGTGGCGGAATATCTTAAAAATAAAGGTGTAAATCCAGGTCAAATATTGCCACTTGGGTTTGGTGAATCAATGTTGATTAACCATTGTGCTGATGGCATTGAATGTTCGGAGGAAGAACACCGTCAGAATAGACGCACAGAACTGATTATTACGCCTGTATTTTATTGGAAAAAGTCTAAGCAATAAGTGATAATGATAAATTGGAATAGATTTTTTAAGGGGATCTCCAAATATTTTGTGGTTTTGGGATTCACTCTTTTCAATTCATCTTCTGCACAATTGTTTACCGATAATATTGTCGATGTAGAAATTACAGCGGGGGTTCAGTATTTGAAAGTGAATGAAAATCATTTTAGAGGAACTGCAAGTTTGAATTTAACGTTGGGTGATATGTATCTTGGTGCGGGAATATTGGGATCGAGCGATGTGAAGTTAGATATTGGATATCATTTAATCAATACCGATGAATTCGTTTTAACCCCGGGATACCAAAGAATTAGTTTCATGGTGGATCATGCATTTGCAAATACCCTTTTTTTACAGTCTCAATTTATGATTTCTGATAATTCTTTTATTAAAATTCGGGGTGCTTATATTTTTTCCCAAAATGCAAATATTAAAATGGCTTTTACACCGCAAATTGAATATGGTTTTCGTTTCGATATGACAGGCAATTCAATGGGGAGGGACAGGGGTAATTCCTGGAGTTCTTGGTTCTCAGACATCTGGTAGTTGGAAGGTCTAAAAGTTGATGAAGGTTTATAAAGGTTTATGAAGGTTTATGAAAGTTTATGAAAGTTTATGAAAGTTTATGAAAGTTTATGAACCTAGAACTGTGAAACGGCATCTGTGAAACTGCAATTCTAAACTCTAAACTATCAACTTTAAACAAAAAAAAGACCGCGAAAGCGGTCTTTTTTTTGTTTCGTAATATTTTAATTACTGTAATTTGAACATAGTGATGGTGTAACCCATTCTGTCGTCGCCTTTGAAAGTCAACTGAGCAGTCAATTGTGCTTGTCCTTTTGGTAAAGCATTGTATTGAGCTTCAGAGATGAAGAAACATTTTGTGAAGTTAGGATCGTTTGTGAAGTCAACGTCTAAAGTTTTGAAACCTCTAGGTGGGTTGCAACGAATCACTGGAGCACCTGCGCCCATTGGACCTGGAGCTGCTGGACCAGGGTTCAATCCTGGGATTGGTGCACCACCACCTGCAGGGCTTACTGGACCTGTAGCAGGACCGTTTGCAGACATGTTTAATTTCAATCCAGAGATTGCAATGGTTTTACCATTGAAACGTGCTGGGTTTGAAGT
>JACCEA010603522.1_pt1 | contig 60455 bp, 62 predicted proteins | sample 7449851 | NCBI WGS metagenome assembly JACCEA01 (sample SAMN15323453, study PRJNA562643) | freshwater metagenome | isolation source: river surface water | place: USA:Blue River Watershed | collected 2017-08-18 | reverse complement strand
TGAACGCACTCAATATGTTCATTCATGATGTGTATCACGAGCAGGGTATTTTGAAGGCGGGCATCATCCCTTCAGCGCAAGTGCTCCACAACGCGCAGTACCGACCCGAGATGCACGGCGTGGATGTGCCGCACCAGGTGTATTCCCAAATCAGTGGCATCGACATCGTGCGTGCACCTGACAGAGCCGGCAAGGGTGAGTACTACGTGCTCGAAGATAACTTGCGCGTGCCCAGCGGCGTGAGCTACATGCTGGAAGACCGCAAGATGATGATGCGACTCTTCCCCGAGTTGTTCAGCCAACACCGTGTCGCACCCGTGGCGCATTACCCCGACTTGTTGCTAGAGACTTTGCGCGCCAGTGGCCCATCGACCACCGACAACCCCACGGTGGTGGTGCTCACGCCTGGCATGTACAACAGCGCCTACTTTGAACATGCTTTCTTGGCACAGCAAATGGGTGTGGAGTTGGTCGAGGGGCAAGACTTGTTTGTCAAAGAGGGCTTCGTGTACATGCGCACCACGCGTGGCCCTAAGCGTGTGGATGTGATTTATCGGCGTGTGGATGATGATTTCTTAGATCCGAGCGTGTTCCGCTCCAACTCCACGTTGGGTTGTGCGGGCTTGATGGATGTGTACCACGCAGGCCATGTGAACATTTGCAACGCGGTGGGCACGGGCATTGCCGACGACAAATCCATCTACCCCTACGTGCCGCAAATGATTGAGTTTTATTTGGGCGAGAAACCCATCTTGAATAACGTGCCGACGTTCCAGTGCCGCAAGCAAGAAGATCTGGACTACACCTTGGCTAATTTGGATAAGTTGGTGGTCAAAGAAGTGCATGGCGCAGGGGGCTACGGCATGTTGGTGGGGCCTGCGGCCACCAAGGCGGAGATTGAAGAATTTCGCGCTGTGCTCAAGGCCAAGCCCGAGGGTTATATCTCACAGCCCACGCTCAGTTTGTCGAGCTGCCCCACGTATGTAGACAGCGGTATTGCGCCTCGCCACATCGATTTGCGCCCGTTTGTTTTGAGTGGCAAGAGCGTACAAATGGTGCCCGGCGGCTTGACCCGCGTGGCACTCAAAGAGGGCTCTCTCGTGGTGAACTCGTCTCAAGGCGGTGGCACCAAAGACACATGGATTCTTGAGGTTTAACAATGCTGAGCCGTACTGCTGACCATTTATTTTGGATGTCCCGTTACACCGAACGGGCTGAGAACACCGCGCGTTTGCTGGATGTGAACTATCAAACTTCCTTGTTGCCGCAATCGGCCGAGTTGGCGCAACTGGGATGGGAAGGCTTGCTGTCCATCAGTGAGTTGTTGCCAGCCTATCAAGCACGTCATGGCGATGTCACGCCACAGCGTGTGATGGAATTCATGGTCAAGGATGAGAGCAATCCCTCGTCCATCATCTCGTGCTTGCGTGCGGCCCGTGAGAACGCACGTGCGGTGCGCGGTACCCTCACCACCGAAGTGTGGGAGACACAAAACCAAACTTGGTTAGAGCTGAATCGCTTACTCAAGAGCGGTTTGTTAGAGCGTGACCCGGGTGAGTTTTTTGAGTGGGTCAAATTCCGTTCACATCTCTCACGCGGCGTGACCGTGGGCACCATGCTGATGGATGAAGCCTTGCACTTCATGCGCTTGGGCACCTTCTTAGAACGTGCCGACAACACCGCCCGTTTGGTGGATGTGAAGTTCCATGCCGTGCACGGTGATTTGTTTGCCGATGGCAGCGAGAAAACACAGCAGCACGACTTCTACCACTGGAGCGCTATTTTGCGCAGCGTGTCTGGCTTTGAGATTTACCGAAAGGTCTACCGCGACGTGATTCATCCCGAGCGCGTGGCTGAGTTGTTGATCCTGCGCGCCGACATGCCACGCTCCTTGCACGCTTGCATGAAGGAAGTGGTGAGCAATATTGCGATGGTCTCAGACGACCGCTCGCTTGAAAGCTATCGTCGCGCTGGCAAGCTGTGCGCCGAGATGGAATTTGGCCGCATTGAAGAAATTTTGGCCAATGGACTGCATGCCTACCTCACGCAGTTTTTAGACCGCGTGAATGAAATAGGCGCGTGTATCAGTCGGGAGTTTTTGATGCCGAATTGATTCGGTTAGCCGCCGCGACGCATCATGTCGAAGAACTCGACGTTGGACTTGGTGGCTTTCATGCTCTTCAAGACCATTTCCATCGATTCGATCTCGTCCATGTTGTACATGAACTGGCGCAGGATGCGGGTCTTCTGCAAGATTTCTTGAGGCAACAACATCTCTTCGCGACGGGTGCCGCTGCGGTTGAGTTGAATGGCTGGGAATACGCGTTTTTCGTACAAGCGACGATCGAGGTGAATTTCGCAGTTGCCTGTGCCTTTGAATTCTTCAAAGATCACTTCGTCCATGCGGCTGCCGGTGTCGACCAAGGCGGTGGCGATGATGGTGAGTGAGCCACCTTCTTCCACTTTACGGGCCGCGCCAAAGAAGCGCTTGGGGCGTTGCAAGGCGTTGGAGTCCACACCACCCGACAACACTTTGCCTGACGAGGGGACCACGTTGTTGTAAGCACGGGCGAGGCGGGTGATCGAGTCGAGCAAGATGACCACATCTTTTTTCAATTCAACCAAACGCTTGGCACGTTCGATCACCATTTCGGCCACGTGCACGTGACGTGCGGCGGGTTCGTCAAACGTGGAGGCAATCACCTCAGCCTTGACGCTTCGCTGCATTTCGGTCACTTCTTCTGGGCGCTCGTCGACCAGCAACACCATCATGTGGGCGTCTGGGTAGTTGGCCGAAATGGCGTGGGCGATGTGTTGCATCATCACGGTCTTACCGCTCTTGGGCGGGGCGACGACCAAGGCGCGTTGGCCTTTGCCGATCGGCGCAATGATGTCGATGATGCGGCCGGTGATGTTTTCTTCGCCTTTGATGTCGCGCTCAAGCTTCATTTGCTCGCGAGGGAACAAGGGGGTCAAGTTCTCAAACATGACTTTGTGTTTGTTGTTCTCAGGCAGGTCGTTGTTGACCTTGTCGAGTTTGGTCAAGGCAAAGTAGCGCTCGCCGTCTTTGGGGATGCGCACTTCGCCTTCAATCATGTCGCCGGTGTGCAGGTTGAAGCGGCGTACTTGGCTGGGGCTGATGTAGATGTCGTCAGTTGAAGCGGTGTAGCTCGTGTCGGGGCTACGCAAGAAGCCAAAGCCGTCCGGCAAGATTTCGAGCACGCCGTCGGCAAACACTTGTTCGCCGGCTTTCGCACGTTTTTTGATGATGGCAAACATCAGCTCTTGTTTGCGCATGCGGCCGGTGTTTTCGATTTCGAGGGCTTCGGCTTGTTTCAGCACTTCAGACACGTGCAGTGCCTTGAGTTCGTTCAGATGCATCTTGGGACTCCAGAAGGGAGTTCGTTAAAAAATTGGGGGGGAGGTCGGGGCGAGGAGAGAAATACCTCTGGACCGGAATTCAAGCCCTGATGGGGAGCCGAGTGGCCTCATGGGCCGCAAGGTGAATTCGGTTTGAATTATGACAGGAAAAAAGCCCGCAGACTGAACAATCTGCGGGCTTTCTAGAACTAAGCGTTTGGCGTGATTAGGCTAATTGCTGGTTGATGAAGTCGGTCAACTGGGCTTTGCTCATGGCGCCGACTTTGGTGGCTGCCAATTGGCCGCCTTTGAACACCATCAGGGTGGGGATGCCACGGATGCCCAGTTTGCCTGGGATGTCGCGGTTTTCGTCCACGTTCATTTTGGCGATTTGCAACTTGCCTTCAAAGGCAACGGCCACTTCGTCCAAGATGGGGGCAATCATTTTGCAAGGACCGCACCATTCGGCCCAATAGTCCACCAACACAGGTTTGTCAGCTTGCAGAACGTCTGCTTCAAAGCTGGAGTCGGTGATGTGTTTGATCAAATCGCTGGCCATGGTCTTTATTTCCTCTTTCAATTGGCGATAGAGCTACAGTTGGGGCATTGTGGCAGAAAGCAAGTACCCCCATGAAAACTCTCACCATTGATGTTGTGTCCGATGTGGTTTGCCCTTGGTGCTATGTTGGCAAACGCCGTTTAGAGCGAGCTTTGGCACTTTTGGCAGTTCAGCACCCTGATGTGGACCCAGAGGTACGTTGGCACACGTTTCAGCTCAACCCAGACATGGCAGCTGAAGGCATGGCCCGAGCCGACTATGTGAGCCGCAAGTTCGGTGACGAAGCCAGCGCCATCTACGAGCGTGTGGCTGGTGTCGGCAAAGAGGTGGGGATTCCATTCGCATTTGACAAAATTAGCCGTCAACCCAACACCGTGGTGGCGCATAGCTTGATTGCGATCTCTGAGCCAGGCTTGCAACAAGACGCGATGGTGGAAGCTTTTTTCAAAGCTTATTTCATTGAAGGCCTCGATTTGACCGAGGCCTCGGTGCTGATGGACATTGCCGAATCGGCGGGCATGGACCGTGCGGTGGCCGAGACGCATTTGCAGAACGCAACGTTGCATAGCCAGACGATTGACAGCGACAAAGCCGCGCGTGAGATGGGCATCACGGGCGTGCCGTTTTTCATCTTCAACCGTCAAGTGGGCCTGTCGGGCGCACATGAAGCAGAAACGTTGCTGCAAGGGATGGTGGAGGCGATGAACGCCGCCACCGACGATTAACTTTTCTCGATCAGCGGCGTTGCGCTTGGCGCTGCTGCAGCGGCCACGCGGTAAATGAGGTGGTAGACCAAGCCCACAAACACGCTGCCACCCACCAAGTTACCCAAAATCACAGGACCTAAGTTGCCCAGCATGCCGCTGACCGTCAGTGCATTGCCTGCTGTACCGAAGACATTCGCTGCAGTGGCTGGCTCAAGGTATTGAATGATCAGCGCGAGTTGCATGAAATACATATTGGCAATGCTGTGTTCAAACCCCGCAGCCACAAAAGCGGTGATGGGAAAGACGATGGCCAACACTTTGTCCACCACGCTGCGTCCGGCCATGGCCATCCAGATGGCCATGCAGACCAACACATTGCACAATACACCTTTGAAAAAAGCTTCGTGCCATAAAAGGTTTTGTTTGGTGAGCGCAATCTTCAAGACGGTGGCGCCAATTGCGCCGCCATTGGCGTGGGTGTGACCGCTCAAGTAAACCAGCAAGGCCAAGCCCGTGGTGCCAGCCAAGTTGGCGCCACACACCAGCACCCAATTGCGCAGTACTTCACGGCTGCTGATTTGCCCATCCGCCCATGCCATGGCCAGCAAGTTGTTGCCCGTGAAAAGCTCAGCGCCTGCGATGACCACCAAGATGAGGCCCAAGCAGAACACAAAGCCGCCGAGCAATTGGCTGACCGCAAAGCTCAAGCTGGCATCCGACTTGACGATGACAAAGAACAAGCCGCCTAAGCCAATGAATGCGCCGGCCAGCAAGCCCAGCATCAGCAAGGGCAGGGTGGCCATGTGTGCTTTGGCAACGCCGACGGTTTCGACTTTGAGGGCAATTTCTTTGGGGGCGTAGGCGTCAGAGCCAAAGAGTTCAGGCATAGCAGTGTTGTGGAGAGTGTAGATTTGTTGAATTTACTACTTCAACTGGCAGAATTGGCGCACTTGTTTGTTTTTCGGAGTCGATTCATGTCTCAGCCTACTTCCAATATGGTGCGTGCTTTGGTCTTGCGCGAGCTAGAGGCGGGCACGCGAGACGATGGGCTGTGGTTGCAGGCCATGTCTGAGTCGAAGATGGACAAAGCCAAAGCACAGGTGCGCTACATCGAGTTGCGGTCGCACGCGTTGCAGGGCGATGTGAAAGGCATGCTCATCAAGCAAATTCGAGGTGCGGTGGCGCAAGACAGTGGCGCGCGATTGAGCAATGCCAGCTTGGCCGATTACTTGGCCGCGAAAACTACTTCTTCAGGGAGTAAGTAGGCCGCAGATTGGGCGGCAACAGAAGCACAGGCATGCACTTTTTGGGCTTGACTTGTGACTGCTTGATCGACTCAAACAGTTTGGTCTGTGCAGAAGGCACAGGCAGCTTGAATTCCTCATAGTTCATGATGCGGGTGTTTGCCGCTTTGCGCTGCAACAACTGCGATGTCATCATGTGCATGTAAGCGTCTTTGGCGCTATCAGGCCAAATGTCCCATTCTTCGCGGAACGTTTTGATGTGAGCGCGTAAAAACGTGTCCAGCTCTTTGTGTTCGACTTCGTGCTGAATGGTTTCAAACGCGCGGTCGACGAAGGGTTGAATGTCATCAGGCTCTTTCGGGGTTGCCGCTTCTGGGGGGGGCGGTACCTCAACCTCGACAGGAGCTGCTGGCGGTTCTGCTGCGGTGCTGCCTACGGGAGGGGGCTCGTTAGAAGGCTCTGCGCTGACCACTTCTTCTGGGGTGTCAGTGGCTTGCGTGGAGGCTTGAACTTCTGCGGTTGCTGCGACTTCAGCAGGCGCGTCAAAACCCTCAGACGTGTCTGGGGTGTCTGCTGCAGAGTCTTCTTGCGTTACGTCAGTCGTTTCTTCGGCCATCACAACCGCATCGGCATGGGTTGAGGATTCTTGAGCGCTGGCGTGCAAATATTTTCAGTAACGCGCGGCACGGGCGCGATCAACCTGCATGGGACTCACGGCAGGCGCTTGATTGCCCCATTGACTGCGGATGTGGTTGAGTACATCTGCGATTTGTTGGTTGTTGAGGGTGAACAAATACGGCGGCATGCCATAAGGACGAGGTTGCCCAGATGTGCTGGGGCCGTAACCACCGTAAAGCGCCATTTGAATCAAGTTGTCTGGTTGAGTCAGAGTGACAGCAGGGTTGCTGGCCAGTGCGGGGTAGATGTGTGGTTTGCCTTCGCCGTTGTCACCGTGGCAGCTCGCGCAATGGGTTTTGTAGAGCGCTTGTGCTGCGGGGGATGAGGTGGCCAAGGGCACGTCGGATGGCGAGTCTGCGCGCGAGTTGGCTTTGAGATTCGATTTCAGGTAAGTCGCAATCGCCAAGGCATCGGTGGATGTCAAGTACTGGCCCGAATACTGCACAAACTCGGCCATCGGACCGCTGGCGTGGGCGTGTTGGTTTTGGCCGACACGCAGCAAATGGGCCGTGTCGTTTAGCGTGCTGGTGCTTAACGTGGTTTGTGTGGCGTCGGTCAAACTGGGCGCGAGCCACAGTTGGGGTGACAAGAAACCACCCGATACATCATCGACAGCCGGAAAACTACCCAAGGCATTGCGCTGTCCGTGACAGGCCGCACAGTGGCCCGCGCTTTGCACGAGGTAGGCCCCTCGATTCCACGCGTCAGATTCATTGGGATTGGCTTTGAAAGGTGATGGACTGAAAAAGAGCGAGCGCCACACCGCAATCACAGGTTGTGTGCCCAGTGGCCAGGTGAGTTGATGAGCAGGGTGTGCTTGCTCGACAGCAGGGACTGTTTGGAACCATGAGAACAGAGCGTGTACATCGTCGGGTGTAAATACGCTGGTGTGGTTGTAGGGGAACACGGGTAACAACAAACGACCGCTGCGCGAGCGTCCCCAGCTGAGTGCCGAGGCGAAATCGGTTTCGGTCCAATCACCTAGTCCGTTTGTTTTTGACGAGGTCAGATTGCTGCTGAAGACCGCACCGAATGGGGTGTCAATGCGACGCCCGCCCGCCAAGGTGTCGCCCCCTTTGGCCGTGTGGCAAGCGACGCAGCCACCAATGTGTGCAAGGTATTTGCCGCGTGTGATCGTGTCGGTGGAGTCAGAGGTCGCCGACGTGGTGACCGCGTCAACAGAATGAATGAAGCGTCCCCAGTTATCCCAAAGTACCCAAGCGCTGAGCGTCAGCAGGATGGCTGCGATGAAGCCGGTGAGCCACTTGCATATGGGGGAACAGTGCTTCATTGGAGCGCTCCATGGAGTTCAGGGGCGCTGCCACAACGTGTTTGTGTAGCGAGGCGTGTGGGGTGTTTGGCGCCACCTTGGGTGGGCACGTTTTGGGCGGCTAACCACCCCGTCACAGCAGCGGCATCTGTGGCTGTGAGGCGTTTGGCGATGTCGCCCATGCAGTCAGGGGCGATGGTGGTGCGATCGCCCAAAGACCAAGCTGAAAGCTGAGCCCCAAGGTAAGCGGATGGAAGGCCTAGCAGGCTGGGTACATGGGCGGTGTTGCCCATCAGGTTCTCGCCATGGCAGCTGTTGCATGCTGGAATTTGCAAGGCTGCATCGCCTTGCAGTGCCAGCTGTTTGCCACGCGCCATTTGTGTGCTGTTGAGGTTGTTGCGGGGCGTGCTCGGGGGGAGATAGGGCACTTGCAGATTGGCAAAGTAGTTGGCCATATCGCGCTGGTACTCGGCAGACAGTGGATCCATCATGCGGCGCATCATGGTGTAGTGGCGTCGACCTTGCGAAAAGTTTTGCATTTGGTTGAACAGATAGCCAGCAGGCTTGCCAGCCAAACGTGGGTAGTAACCGTCTGGGCCCGCCCGCCCTTGGTCGCCGTGACAGGCCTCGCAAGGTTTGATGCGCTCGGCCATGTCTGAGGCCTGTGCGGGCGAGTGCCCCAGCCACAAGAGGCAAGTCAACGAAAGGCTAATCAGATGTTTCATAGCGAGCTCAGCTTCTGGCACGTTGCAAGTGCACCGTGGTGTAGACCGTGACAGCTAACAAAATGGCCGCCCCTGTGTTGTGCAACACAGCCAGACCCAAGGGCCATTGCAACCAGACGTTGCTGATGCCGAGCAGAACCTGCACCACCACAGCCGCCAGTAGCAGTTGGCCCAAGTGGCGTGTCTCGGTCTGTTGTTTGAGGCGCATGGCAAATGCCACGCATGCGGCTAGCACGATGAGTGCAAAGCTGCGGTGTGTCCAGTGAATGGCGGTGAGTGTTTGGAGGCTCAGCATTTGGCCATCGCTGGTTTGACCCAGTTCACGGTTGAACACAAAAGCGTGGGACCAATCCATGTCCGCTGGCATCAGTTGACCTTGGCAGAGCGGGTAGTCTGAGCAGGCCATGGCCGCGTAGTTGGCGCTGGTCCAACCGCCTAAGGCAATTTGAATCAGGATGATGGCGGTGATCGCCCATGCTGCTTTTTTCAACGCCGGTGTGGTGGTGTCGATGAGCGACGGTGCTTGATAGGCATGTATGCCCACCAAGGTGGCTAGGATGAGCATGCCGCCCAGCAAGTGCAAGGTGACGATCACGGGCTTGAGCAACCAAGTGACGGTGAGCATGCCCAATGCTGCTTGAACCAAAACCAAACCCACAAGAAAAATTTGTGGGGCAATCACTGATTGGCGGCGCGGCCAAACGGCCAAAATCGCGATTGCGGCAATGACCAACCCCAAAATGCCAGCTAGGTAGCGATGGATCATCTCCTTCCAAGCTTTTGCAGCTTCGACGGGGGCGTGAGGGAAAGCGGCTTGGGCTGCGTTGACTTCGTGGTGGCTGTCCGGAACCCCTAGCAACTTGCCATAGCATCCGGGCCAATCTGGGCACCCGAGGCCGGCATCAGACAACCGCACATACGCCCCAAGACTGATGACGCAAAAAGCCAACAAGATGCCGAAAATTAGTAGGTTTTTACGGTTTTCTAGCAATTTTTATTTCTCTCAGTCTTTTTTCTAGTGGTAACTACTGCCTAGGGCGTTCATCCTAATTGCTAATAATACCTATTGATTTAGATCAAACCCTAAAGGCGAAATAGATGAAGAAGTTGATGGCGGGTCTCCTTGCAGCAGTGTGCTTTGGTCCACTTTATTCCGTTCATGCACAACAAGGTGATGCGCAGGCAGGTAGCCAGAAGAATGCATTGTGTGTGGGGTGTCATGGCATTAAGGGCTATCACACGGGTTTTCCAGAGGTCTATCGCGTGCCTATGCTTTCTGGGCAAAGTGCTGGCTACATTGTGTCTGCACTGAATGATTACAAAACTGGCGCTCGCAAGCATCCCTCTATGGGGACAACAGCCTTGTCGCTCAGCGCCCAAGATGCAGCCGATTTGGGCGCTTATTACGAATCAACTGGTTTGTCGGTTGAGACACCTGCTAAGCCCTTTGATGGCGCAGTTGGTGCAGCATTGGTTGAAAAAGGTGGTTGTATTGCCTGCCATGGTGCTGGCTTAGCTAAACCGATTGCTCCCAATTACCCCAAGGTGGCGGGGCAGTATGCGGACTATGTGTACGCTGCGTTGCGCGCATACAAAACAGAAAACAAGCCACAAATTGGCCGCAACAATCCCATCATGGGTGGCGTTGTGAAGCAGTTTTCTGACAAAGAGCTCAAAGAAATTGCGCGCTATGTGGAGAGCTTGCCTACCACGATGCAAACTATCCAACCCAATCGTTTTCGTTAAAAGGTCAGTCATGGTTGATATGCAATTCACCTTGGCTGCACGCGAGTGGTTGCTAGGGGCTTCTTTTGTGTTGTTTGCCGTGGTGTTTGCTGCCATCTTGGCATCGCACTGGCACCACCACAAACATGCAGATGAGCATTTCCACGCGTCTACGTTGACTGAAATGGCTTGGTCAGTGGCACCGATGGTGATGGTTTTCGTGACGGGGCTGGCAGGCGTTTCGTCTGTATTTAGCTTTTAAGTCATTCGCCAAATGAGCATTCAAAGAATTTATAAAAGGGTAGAAGATATGTGGGGCTTGAAAAAATGGATGGCAGGTGCGTTTGCGGCATTGATGACGCAAAGCGTATTGGCAGGGTACACATGGAATTTCCCAGAACCGGTGACCCCCATTGCGCGTGAAACGCTGCACGTGCACAACCTGTTCATGATCATTATCTTGATCATCTTTTTTGGCGTCTTGGCTTTGATGTTGTACTCGTTCTGGGCGCATCGCAAGTCGCAAGGCCACAAGGCTGCGAGCTTTACGGCACCTCGCTCAACCAAGCAATGGTTGTTTGTGTTGGCACCCTTTGCGGTGTTGTTGGTCATTGACTACGGTGTGTTTGGTATTCCTGCTTACCACGCTGTCAAGATGTACGAAGACTCCAAGAGTGATGCCGAGTTGGTGGTGAAGGTCACTGGCAGCCAATGGATGTGGCAATACGAATTCCCCGCTGAAGGCGTGAAGTTCACCAGCCGCTTGACCACACCTCGTGAACAAATTGACAACAAAGAAGCCAAAGGCGAACACTACTTGCTCGAAGTGGACAACCCCTTGGTCTTGCCCGTTGGCAAAAAAGTGCGCTTTATTACCACCTCCAATGACGTGATCCACAGCTGGTGGGTGCCTGCATTTGGTGTGAAGCGTGATGCCGTGCCTGGTTTCTTGCGTGAATTTTGGGCAACAGTTGAAAAGCCCGGGACATACCGTGGTCAGTGTTCTGAGCTGTGTGGCAAAGAGCACGCCTACATGCCCGTGGTGGTGAATGTGGTGCCTGAAGAAGAGTTCAAGGCCTGGATCGCTAGCCGCCAAAAGTCTGGCACTTAAACCACTTAAAACAATAAATCAGTATCAAAGGAAAGTTCATGGCACACGATATGACGCACGATATGGCTCATGCAGGACATGATGCGCATCATCATCACGGTGGCATTCGCCACTGGTTGCAAACGACCAACCACAAAGACATTGGCATCATGTACCTCATTTTTGGTATCACGATGTTGCTGATGGGCGGCGCCATGATTTTGGGCGTTCGTGCTGAGTTGTTTGTGCCCGGTTTGCAGTTGATGCAGCCTGAGTTCTTCAACCAATTGATCACCTTGCACGGTTTGATCATGGTGTTCGGTTTTGCGATGCCTGTGGCAACTGGTTTGGCCAACTACATGTTGCCCATGGTTATTGGCGCACCTGACATGGCCTTGCCTCGTTTGAACAACTGGGGCTTTTGGATCTTGCCTCCAGCCGCTGTTATGTTGACCTTGCCGTTCTTTTTGGGCTTGGCCAACATTGGCCCAGGCGCTGTGGATACCGGTTGGACCATGTATGCACCTTTGTCGCTGCAAAGCGGTTGGGGCATGGACTTCGCGATTTTTGCGATCCACATGCTGGGTGTGTCATCGATTTTGGGTTCGATCAACGTGATCGTGACCATCGTCAACATGCGCGCCCCTGGCATGACCTTCATGAAGATGCCTTTGTTTGCACACGGCTTCTTGGTGACCGCGATTTTGTTGATTTCCATCATGCCTGTGTTCGCAGGTGGTGTGACCATGGTGTTGATGGACCGTCACTTTGACACGCACTTCTTCAACGCCGCTGGTGGTGGTGACCCTGTTTTGTGGCAACACATTTTCTGGTTCATGGGCCACCCTGAGGTGTATGTGTTGCTGTTGCCCATCACTGGTGCAATTCCTCACGTTTTGAGCGCCTTCTCACGCAAAGAAACTTACGGCTACAAAGCTCAGGTGTACAGCATGTGGACCATTGGTGCTTTGGCTTTTGTTGTGTGGGCTCACCACATGTTCACCAGCGGTATGTCTGTGAATGCACAGATGTACTTTATGTACAGCACGATGTTGATTTCATTGCCATTGGCTGTGTTGTTCTTCTGCTGGATCGCCACAGTTTGGCGCGGCTCGCTGTCGTTTGAAACACCGATGCTTTTCGCTTTGGGCTTCATCATCCTCTTCGGTTGGGGTGGTTTGACAGGCTTGGTGTTGGCCGACGCTGCTGCCGATCCTCAGTACCACAATGCGTATTTCATGGTGGCTCACTTCCACTATGCCTTGTATCCCACCACGGTGATGGGTTCTATGGCTGCCATTTACTACTGGTTGCCCAAGTGGACAGGCCATATGTTGGATGAGAAGCTGGGACGTTTGCATTTCTGGATCGTCATGCTCGGTGTGAACCTCACCTTCATTCCTCAGTTCTTGGTGGGTCTCTCAGGCATGCCACGTCGTATCCCAGACTATCCATTGATGTTTGCCGAGTGGAACAAGCTCTCTACGGTGGGTGCGTTCATCTTGGGCCTGTCTCATTTGCTGTTTATCTACATTGTGCTCAAGTGCATTCGTGAAGGTAAAAAGTCAGAAGACCGCAGCTGGGAAGGTGCCACAGGTTTGGAGTGGACCGTGCCATCGCCTGCGCCGTATCACACCTTTGAAACTCAACCCAAAATTGATTGATCTCAAGTTTGAACATGAGCATCGAAGAATCTAAGACTGACCAAAAAAACGCACGTTTGGCGTTGAAGTTGGTTGCCATGGCTGTGGTCATCTTTTTGATCACGCTGTGGAAATTTCGTCCTGTTTGAAGATGTCCGATACCCCCGCACGTGAACAACAAAATCTGCGACTGGCCTACCGTTTGGCCGGTGTCGCAGTGCTGTTCTCCGCGCTGGGGTTTGCGATGGTCCCACTCTATGACGTGATTTGTAAATGGACGGGCATCAACGGCAAGACAAACGCGCAAGCTGTGGCTGCCATTTCAAACACACAGGTCGATACCTCTAGGTTGGTGACCGTGCAGTTTTTAAGTCATGCCATGCCTGGTGCGGGCTTGGCTTTCAAACCAGAACACTTTTCCATGCAAGTGCATCCAGGCGAGATGGTCTATACCCACTATGTGGTCGAGAACGTGACGCGAGAGCCTTTTGTGGGGCAGGCTATTCCAAGTGTGACACCTGCCAACGGTGCGTCTTATCTTCAGAAGGTTGAATGTTTTTGCTTCAATCAGCAAACCTTTGCAGCCAAAGAAGTCAGAACGCTACCGATTGTTTTTTACATCAGCAACGACATTGATCCCAGTCTGAACACTTTGACGCTTTCATACACGTTCTTTGAAGCGATCAAAGCCCAGGCGGATGCATCGACAAATAACAGCCAATTGAAATTGTGAGGAAACCATGAGCCATACCACTGGAGCCGACGCTAAAGGACATTACTTTGTACCTGCAGCCAGTAACTACTCAACGACACTGTCGATTGGCATTTTCTTGATGGCCTTGGGCCTGATTTTGAAAGTGAACGCTATGCCCGAAGGGGCGTGGGCCATGCCCGTTGGCGCGGCCATGATCGTGTATGTGCTGTTTGGCTGGTTTGGTGAAATCATTCATGAAAACCTCAATGGCAGCTACACCCAGTGGGAAGACCGTTCATACCGCACAGGCATGGTGTGGTTCATCTTCTCTGAGGTCATGTTCTTCGCGTGTTTCTTCGGCGTCTTGTATTACGCCCGTCGTATTTCTTTGCCCGAATTGGCAAGCTATGAAGAGGCTTTGAACCCTTATATGGGCTTTACCGCGGCTTGGCCATCAAGCGGTCCTATGGGTGATCCCTTCACGCCGATGGGTCCATGGGGCATTCCAGCCATCAACACCTTGCTGTTGTTGACTTCAGGCGCTACGCTGACTTGGGCACATTGGGGTTTGATCAAGGGCAACCGTTCTCACCTGGTTTGGGGCTTGGCCTTGACCGTGTTGTTGGGCGTTGTGTTCTTGGGCTTCCAAGCGTATGAATATGCGCACGCGTACAGCGAGTTGGGCTTGACCTTAGGTGCCGGTATTTACGGTGCGACGTTCTTCATCTTGACAGGTTTTCACGGCATGCACGTGACGCTTGGCACGATCATGTTGATCGTCATTTTGGCTCGCTGCATGAAGGGCCATTTTTCAGAGCACAACCATTTTGCCTTTGAAGCTGTTGCTTGGTACTGGCACTTTGTGGACGTGGTCTGGTTGATCTTGTTCGTGTTCGTTTACTGGTTGTAAACCGTTACGCTTGGCTTCATCCTCGCAAGGGGATGAGGCCAAAATAGTAATTTGCGAATAGCGCAATAAATAAGCCGATTGACAATCCAACGCGCAAGGTCAGCGCTTTGACGACTGTGGCGCTGTCTTCTTTTTTCTGAGTCAAACGGTAGAGGGCAGTGAAAAGGCTCCCCAGAATAATCAGCAGCAACAGTACTGCAAGCAATTTGCCAATCATGACCTATCTCCGTGACATGTGATGTGTGGAATTATCCGCACATTTTTCTAAACCATGCGTCAATTTCAATTTCGTTGGATTCCTTTCATAGCCACGGTTTTGTTGATGGCTGTCTTTTTACGTTTGGGCTGGTGGCAGTGGACGAAGGGGCTGGATGTCGAGCATCAAGTGGCTTTGCGTGATGCGCGCTCGGTGGTGAATCCTGTGTTGCTCGGCTCGCAGTTGGTAAATCCCCAAGAGACCGACGGTATGTCTGTCATGGTGCGAGGGCATTACGAAGTCGCTCAACAGTTTTTTTTAGACAACCAACAATACCAAGGCCGTCCAGGGGTACACGTCATTACCCCCTTGCAAATTGAAGGCACTCAAGTGCGTGTGCTGGTCAATCGCGGTTGGATTGGGTGGGGCGCATCGCGCAGCGTATTGCCGCAAGCGCCTGCTCCCAACGGACTAGTTGAGGTTCATGGCCGAGCCGTTGTGCCATCCTCCAAAGCGCCTGCATTTGTGACGGAGTCTGTGGGCGATACACGTGCGTTGCACACGCGCATTCGTCTGGATGAAATCCAAGCGGCGCAACGCTTCCCCTTGCAACCCATCGTGATTTTGCAGTCTTCGACCGACGCGGCAGATGGCTTGGTTCGAGCATGGCCTGAGTTGACCGACAAGGCCCCCATGCACAAAGGCTATGCGGCACAATGGTTCCTGATGGCTGCTTTGTTGCTGGTTTTTTTTGTGCGTAGCAGCTATCGCAAAGTGAACACGTAATTTTATGACTGACCTTAAATCGACAACTGCCGACGAGCCTTTGAGTTTGTCTGTGCATTCCATGCCGGATCCGCATTTGACGGCGTTACCTCCGTCAGGTCATGGCAAGTTGTTGGCTATGTTTTTGGCGTGTTCATTGCCAGTGCTCTTGGCCATATTTGTGTTTTTTGTCATCAAGCCCACAGGACAAGCCAACTTTGGTGAATTGATTCATCCAGCGCGTCCCATGCCTGCCGTATCGCTGACAAATGCACAGGGTCAATCGGTGGCGTTGGCTGAGCTCAAAGGACAGTGGTTGTTGGTCAATGTGGGAAGCGCGGTATGCGCGGCGGATTGTGCACAGCATTTGTTCATTCAACGCCAGTTGCGTGAAATGCTCAACAAAGACAAAGACCGTGTTGACCGTGTGTGGTTGATCACGGATGACGCACCGATCAATGCCGAGGTGCAGCCTTTGTTGGCTGAAACGACCGTGTTACGTGCCTCTGTCTCCGTGCTTCAGGCGTGGTTAGGAGAGGTGCCTAATGTAGAGATGACACAGCAGGTGTTTGTGGTGGACCCACAGGGGCACGCCATGCTGCGCATGCCCGCCGAAATGACAGGCAAGCAAGCCAACGCAGCCAAGAACATGTTGCAAAAACTGCTCATGTCAAGTGCAGTGTGGGACAAGCCCGGACGTTGATTGCGAGAACATGCACATGATGACCGCCAGCGTCTTTCGTCAGTACAACGCGCTCACCAAACCGCGCGTGATTCAACTCATTGTGTTTTGTGCTTTCATCGGTATGGTGTTGGCCATTCCAGGATGGCCCTCTGTGGATGCTTGGATTCGCATCATGTGGGCGTGCTTGGGTATTTGGTTGGTGGCCGGTGCTGCGGCTGCCTTTAACTGCTTGGTTGAAAAAACGCTGGATGCCAAAATGCGCCGCACCGCGTGGCGACCGACGGCTCGGGGTGAGTTGTCAGATGCGCAAGCTTTGGGTTTTTCAGTGGCTTTGTGCGCACTGGGTTCGTTCATCTTGTACGTCTGTGTGAACCCATTGACCATGTGGCTGACTTTCGCCACTTTCATTGGCTATGCCGTGATTTATACCTTGGTGCTCAAGCCCATGACACCACAAAACATTGTGATTGGCGGAGCCTCGGGGGCTATGCCGCCGCTCTTGGGGTGGGCGGCTATCACGGGTGAAGTCGGGCCGCAGGCCTTGCTCTTGTTTTTGATTATTTTTCTTTGGACGCCGCCTCACTTTTGGGCATTGGCCTTGTATCGCGTGGAGGACTATCGTAAGTCTGGTTTGCCCATGTTGCCCGTCACGCATGGCAACCGTTTCACACGTTTGCAAATTTTGTTGTACACCGTGTTGTTGATGGCAGCTTGCCTAATGCCATTTGCGATAGGCATGAGTTCGTGGCTTTACTTGGCCGTAGCGCTGGTGCTGAGTGTGGGGTTCATTGGCTACGCTGTCGCGCTGATGCGTGAATACTCGGATGAGTTGGCGCGTAAAACCTTTCGCTTTTCGCTCATCCATCTGTCCGCTTTGTTTGCGGCGCTGTTGCTAGACCACTATCTTTTCTAAATCAGAGTGGTGCGTGTTTGGCGTTGACGGGTTGAGCCAAAAACAGCGTCAATGTGCAAGCAAAGCTGATTGCGGCCCAGAAGGCAAAAAATGCCATGGTGTAGACGCCTTGCGATGAAACCCCCATTGCGTGTTCGACGCTCGGGATGTCCATGGGATCAAGCACAGAAAAAACCAACATCTCCATCAAAGCTGCGCCAAGTGCCGATGGCCAAACAATCAAAAAGAAGCGATGCAACTTCATAGGTCCCCCGTTAGATTGGCCCAAGTTTAGGCAGATTGGGAGGACATGGTGCTAGGGTTTTCGCCTGCTGTGAGTGACACAGTGAGGGTGACGGGCCCGACCCTCAGCACTGGCTCTACGGTTAGGGCTGCTCGGTTCCCCGCCTGACCCGGTTGGCCGCTTCACCATGTGAGGAGGCCCGTCGGGATCTATTGTAGGTCACTTAGAATGATTGGCTTATGTCTTACCTCGTGCTCGCTCGCAAATATCGCCCCAAAACCTTCACAGAGATGGTGGGGCAAGAGCACGTCGTGCAGGCACTGACCAACGCGCTGACCACCCAGCGTTTGCACCACGCGTATTTGTTCACCGGTACTCGTGGTGTGGGCAAAACCACGGTGTCGCGGGTGTTGGCCAAATCGCTCAATTGCCAAGGTCTGGATGGCCAAGGCGGTATCACGGCAGAGCCGTGCGGTGTGTGCCAAGCGTGTACCGATATTGATGCAGGCCGCTTTGTGGATTACACCGAGTTGGATGCCGCGTCCAACCGTGGTGTGGATGAAGTGCAAAGCTTGTTAGAGCAAGCGGTTTACAAGCCTGTGCAAGGTCGTTTCAAAGTCTTCATGATTGACGAGGTGCACATGCTCACCAACACCGCGTTCAACGCGATGTTGAAGACGCTCGAAGAGCCACCTGAATATTTGAAATTTGTGCTCGCTACCACCGACCCGCAAAAAGTGCCGGTCACGGTGTTGTCGCGCTGCTTGCAGTTCAACCTGCGCCCCATGGCTCCCGAAACTGTGTTGGAGCATTTGGGCCATGTGTTGGGACAAGAAAATATTGCGTCTGAACCACAAGCTTTGCGCTTGTTGGCACGCGCGGCGCGCGGGTCGATGCGTGATGCGCTGAGCTTGACCGACCAAGCCATTGCCTACGGTGGTGGTCAATTGCAAGAGTCTGCCGTGCGCCAAATGTTGGGCAGTGCCGACCGTTCGCATGTGTTCCGCTTGATCGAAGCCTTGGCCCATGGCGATGGCAAATCGGTGGTCGAAACCTCTGAGGCTTTGCGCCTGAATGGCTTGAGTGCTGCCGCTACGCTGGAAGACATGTCGATGGTCTTGCAACGCATGGCCGTGTTGCAAGCCGTGCCAGACATGGCTGAAGCCGATGCTTCAGATCCGGAGGCTACTGAGATGGCACGCTTGGCAGGCGTGATGCCGCCCGATGAAACCCAGCTGCTCTACAGCTTGAGTTTGCATGGCCGACAAGAGCTGGGTTTGGCCCCTGACGAATATGCCGCACTCACGATGGTGCTGTTGCGCTTGTTGGCGTTTAAACCCAACGCATCAAACTCTGCTTCGGCCTCGGCTGAAAAAAAAACTCTAATTAATCCGCAACGTGGCGCAGTGGTCACTGCACCAGTGGCTGTTGCTCAGCCTGTGGCGCAACAAAGCGCGCCAATACCTGCAACCGCTGCTAAGCCCGTACCGTCTGCGCCGCAAGTGCCCTCGTTGCCTGTGGCTGCAGCACGTCAGCCTGACCCCCAACCCGCGGCTCCTGTGCAAGCCTTGCCCGTGCGCGACATGCAGCCGCGCGAAGTGGCCCCTTGGGAAGATGACCCAAGTTACGACCCCGATGGCGCAGCATCTCCCAGCCATGACCACGACTCTGATGCGGCCGTGGTGGCCATGCCCGTGCGTCAGCAAGCTGAGTCCAGTGCTGCACTTGAGACACAGATGCCAACGACCGAGGTGCCACGGATCGAGGCCACACCCGAAGGTGAGTTTTGGCACAAGTTGGTGATGGAGATGTCCGCCGCTGAAACCATCAACGCTTTGGTACGTGAGTTAGGTTTGCAGTCGCAACTGGTCGCACGTGACACGGATACTTGGATGTTGCGCGTCGAGCGTGAGTCGCTCAATAGCACGACCAGTCGCGAGCGTTTGCAAAAAGCGTTGGAGACAGCGGGCCACTCTGTTCGTCTCACCGTCGAAGTGGGGCGAGTGCAAGACAGCCCTGCCAAACGCAATGCTGTCGCTGCTGCGCAGCGCCAAGCGGGAGCCGAGGCGATCATTCTCAACGATCCGTATGTGCAAAATTTGATGCGTGACTACGGTGCCAAGATCGTGCCGGGCAGCATCAAGCCGCTTTAATTCTTTTAGTTTTGTAAAAAGGGAAGACACCATGTTCAACAAAGGACAACTCTCGGGCCTGATGAAGCAAGCCCAAGCCATGCAAGAAAATCTCAAGAAGGCCCAAGAAGAACTGGCCTTCGTGGAGGTGACGGGTGAGTCGGGCTCTGGTTTAGTCAAGGTGTTGATGACGTGCAAGCACGAGGTCAAACGCATCACTATCGACCCAAGCCTGTTGGCCGATGACAAAGACATGCTCGAAGACTTGGTCGCCGCCGCATTCAACGATGCCGTGCGCAAAGCCGCTGAGACCAGCGAAGCCAAGATGAGCAAGCTCACCGCTGGTTTGCCACCTGGCTTGAAGCTGCCGTTCTAAAAATGAGCGACACCGCTGTGCTCGAAGGCCTGGTTCAGGCCCTGCGCCGTTTACCTGGCGTGGGGGTGAAATCGGCTTCGCGCATGGCCTACCACTTGTTGCAACATGACCGTGAAGGGGCAGAGGTTATTTCGCAAGCCCTGCACCAAGCCGCCAGTTTGGTGCGGCATTGCGAGCGTTGCCATACCTTCACCACACAACCTGTGTGCGACACCTGCTTGGATGACGGGCGCGACACCACACGTTTATGCGTGGTGGAAACACCCGCCGATCAATCGGCAGTGGAACGCACCTCGGCTTACAAAGGTCTGTACTTTGTGCTGATGGGGCGTATCAGCCCCTTGGATGGTTTGGGCCCCAAAGACATTGGCTTGCACAAGTTGATGGACCGTGCCAGCGATGGGGTAGTGAAAGAAGTGATCTTGGCGACCAACTTCACCGCCGAGGGCGAGGCTACGGCGCACGTATTGACCGAGGCCCTGAAAAAGCGTGGCGTGCAAGTGACACGCCTAGCCCGTGGCGTGCCTGTGGGCAGTGAACTGGAGTATGTGGACTTGGGCACCATTGCCCACGCATTGGTGGACAGGCGCGACGCTTAGGTGTTTATTTCTTGGCGACCTTGGTGTCGCCTTTTCCTTTTTTATCGCTCTTGGCTGTGACTTGCTTTTTGCCAGAGCCTTTGCCATCTTTGGCTGATGCTGTTTTGGTGCCTTTGCCGTGCTTGCTGCCTTTGGCTGCAGCTTTGCGTTTGGCAACGGCTTCAGGGGAGAGGTCGAGCGTGCCGTTGTCTGCCACTTGCGCGGCAACGTCGCCCAGCATATTGGCGCTGCGTGGCACGAGCAACGCTGAGCCTGCTTTGATGAGCATCCGTGGAGGTATGTTGTTGACCGCGCGGAAGTCGGCTTCACTCATGTTGACGCGTTTGGCTGCATCTGCCACTTTCATGGTGCTGGGGGCGACCCATGCAGTCCAAGTGGCCATGCGTGCCAGTGTGGAGGCTTCGTAGTTGCGTTGAAATACTTCTGCGTTGTCCCATGGCAAGAGAATGTTGGATGAGCCTGCAGCCAAAAGCACGGGGCGATGTGCAGAGGGGTTGAGTGCTTTGAAATCTTGTTCGGAGATCTCAGCCAATTTCGCGGCCACGCTCACATCCATGTCGCGTGGTAATGGGACGCTTTGAAAATAGGGATGGTTGGGAATGCTGGGCAAGACCACGCCATATTGCGGCGGGTTGCTCACAATGTTTTTCATCGCCTGCAACTTAGGAACGTACATGCGTGTTTCCATGGGCATGTTCAAGTCGGTGTAGCCGGTCGGCAAACCGGCGCGCTTGTTGCGTGCAATGGCTTTGCCCACATTGCCTTCACCCCAGTTGTAGGCGGCCAAGGCCAAGTGCCAGTCGCCAAACATTTTGTGTAGGCGCTCTAGGTAGTCCAGTGCGGCGCGTGTGGAGGCTTGTACGTCCCGACGGTCATCGCGAAACGCGTTTTGTTTCAGGTCAAAACTTTTGCCTGTTTTAGGCATGAACTGCCACATGCCACTGGCACGAGCGCTGGAGACCGCTTGTGGGTTGAACGCACTTTCAATGAAGGGCAGCAACGCCAACTCGGTGGGCATCTTGCGAGCTTCGAGTTCTTCAACGATGTGATACAGGTATTTGTTGGAGCGCTCGGTCATGCGCTGCAAATAATCTGGCTTCGCGGCGTACCACTGGGTACGGTCATTCGCCAAATCGTTTTCTAAGTTTGGCATCTGATAGCCCTTACGGATGCGCTCCCACAAGTCGTTGGGCAAATCCAGTTTGGCTACACCATCACGTTTGACCGTGCCTTTGGCAATCGGGCTTAAGCCACCACTGTCTGTGGGGGGCGCTAAATTGGCGCAACCCGTGAGCAGGGCAAGGCTAAGGCTACATACAGCGAATAGAAATCTCATTTGAAATCGTTCTTCCATTCACGAAGGGCTGCAAACACAGCCACATCGTCAGTTTGTTCGAGCGCTGAGAGTCCAGCGTGTTGTGCGACAGCATGCCGCACATCGGGGTGTCGAGCCCGTAAAAACGGGTTGATTTGCAATTCAGTGCCTAGCTGTGCGGGGAGGGTGGGAAGACCTTCTGCTCGTCGCTGTTGGCATTGCACGGTGTAGGTTTGCAAGTCGATGTTGCTGGGTTCTACGGCAAGCGCAAATCGCAAGTTCGAGAGAGTGTACTCGTGTGCGCAACACACCTGCGTGTCGCTGGGGAGTGAGGCTAAAAGATCTAACGAGGCTAGCATTTGTTTTGGGCTGCCTTCAAAAATTCGGCCGCAACCACCAGAGAACAAGGTGTCCCCACAAAACAGCACGGGACTCTGGGGGGCTTGGGGCAACACATAGGCCACGTGGCCCGCGGTGTGGCCTGGTACATCCAATACCTGAATGGCTTGACCCAGCAAAGTGAATGAGTCGCCGTGCATCACGGGGGTAAAAGGGGCAGGCACCTCTTCGCGGGCGGGGCCAAACACTTGTGCCCCAGTGGCATCGTGAAGCGCGCGTACCCCACCTGTGTGGTCGGCATGGTGGTGGGTGACTAGAATCGCGACCAGTGTCAGTCCGTGTTGGGCCAAGGTTTGCAACACAGGTGCAGCATCTCCGGGGTCGACCACCACGGCTTGTTGGTCTTGTTGCCATAACCACAGGTAGTTGTCAGAGAACGCGGGCAATGCAATCAGCTTCATGTCATCCACACCTTTAAAACACCTTAGTTTGCCTGATTGGCTGGCTTCTCCCGCAGGGCAGTATTTGTGTGCGTGGGAGCAAACCTATTTCGATCGTGCGGTGGCCGATGTGTTTGGTTTTCACGCTTTGCAATTGGGTTTTCCAGCTTTGAATGCTTTGCAAGCCAACCGGATGCCCCACCGTTGGCTAGCCTGTGATGCCCATCCACATCCGTGGCCGTTGGGCAGAGAGGTGGTCCAGACCAATTACGAGGCCCTACCTTTTGCGAATGCGAGTCTTGATTTGTTGGTGTTGCCACACACCCTAGAGCTGAGCTATGACCCTCATGCCACTTTGCGTGAGGTGGAGCGTGTCTTGGTGCCTGAGGGGCGCGTGGTGATTTGCGGTTTCAATCCCAATAGCCTGTGGGGTTTGAGTAAAAGTTGCAGGCACGGTTTTTCAGATGTGGGGGACTTCATTGGCCAGCGCCGCTTACGTGATTGGCTACGGTTGCTGAGCTTTGAAGTGGAATCCACCAGTTTTGGCTGCTATCGCCCCGCGGTGAAAACCGAGCCGTGGTTGCAGCGCTGGGATTGGATGGATCAGGCAGGCGTGCGCTGGTGGCCTATTTTGGGCGCTGTGTATGGCATGGTGGCCGTCAAACGAGTGCACGGCATGCGCATGATGACGCCTTCTTGGAAAAGGACCACACCGCGTGCGGCAGCCGTGGTGACCACTGCTTCTCACACGGCGCTCAATCGTGCAGCAGACGTTGCTGCCAAAGGAAAAGAATGAGTACGGTAGAGATATACACAGATGGAGCCTGTAAAGGCAATCCCGGTCCTGGTGGTTGGGGGGTCTTGCTGCGCTCCGCTTCAGGGCAAGAAAAAGAACTCTTCGGCGGCGAGCTTGAGACCACCAACAACCGCATGGAGTTGCTAGCCGTGATTGAGGCGCTACGTGCATTGAAGCGTCCCTGCACCGTAGCTTTGTATTTAGACAGCGAGTACGTGCGCAAAGGCATCACCGAATGGATTCATGGCTGGAAAGCCCGTGGCTGGCGCACAGCGGCTAAGCAGCCTGTGAAGAACGCCGACCTCTGGCAGCAGCTCGATGAACTCACCCACCAAGGTGACCACGACATCGTCTGGCACTGGGTGAAAGGCCACGCCGGTCATGTCGACAACGAGCGCGCGGATGGCTTGGCTAACAGAGGCGTGGAGCAAGCACTGTCGGGTCGGTGACAGCTTGTGTGAAGCCTAGGTAAATTAGGCGGAAATAACCCCACCGGCTGGTACATTGCGAGGTTAGTTTTTCCTCCTAAAAAACCAAGAGTTTGAGTCATGGCTTTCAAGAAAATGCATTCCATTGTGGCGGTTGTTGGCATTGTGGGTGCTTCGACCTTAGCTTGGTGGCTGCAGTCACCTAAAACAGAAGCTGGCGCTGCCTCGGTCCCTCGCCCTAGCGGTGTGGAGGTGAGTCAAGTTAAAAAACTGACCTTGCGCGATGACGCGGATGCTGTGGGCAGCTTGCGCTCTTCTCAGAACATCATGCTTCGCCCTGAAGTCGCTGGGCGTGTGCTGGCCTTAGGCTTTGCCGATGGCGCACGCGTGCAGGCCGGGCAGGTGTTGGTGCAAATGGACGATGCCTTGCAGCGGGCAGAGGTCCAGCAATCGTTGGCCCAGATGGCGATAGCCAGAGCCAATCACAAGCGCAATACCGAATTGGTGGCGCAAAATTTTGTCTCTCAGCGTTCATTGGATGAAAGTGGAGCAGCGCTGCAAGTGGCAGAGGCTCAGTTAGGTTTGAGCTGTGCGCGTCTAGATCGCATGCGTTTGATTGCACCGTTCAATGGGGTTGTTGGTATTCGCAACGTGAACGTAGGTGATTACGTGAAGGACGGCACGGACCTCATCAACCTAGAAAACATAGGTAGTTTGTATGTGGACTATCGATTACCCGAGCGTTACCAAACCAAGGTTGCGCCAGGTCAAACCATTGAGGTCAAGTTAGATGCTTTCCCAGGGCGGCTCTTCAAGGCGCAGGTCCAAGCTGTTGACCCACTGATTGACGCCAATGGTCGTTCGATTGGTGTCAGAGCCATCTTGGCCAATACGGCGGGAGAGCCAGTGGCGACTGCTGCGACAAAGGCGCAAGCACAGCCAGCAACACCGCAGCCAGCCATCGCGGTTGCTTCGTCTGCAGCAGTCGTGAAACCTGTTGCAACGCATGCTCCGCAAGCGCCTAGCCGTGGTGTGGTGTTGCCTTCACCACAAAGCTTGGGGTGCCCAGCCAATACCTTTGACCGCACACGTATCACGGCTGGTGGTGAGCAAAATGGCCCTTTGCGACCTGGTATGTTTGCGCGCGTGACGGCCGTTTTTGCAGTCAAACCCAATGCACTTGTGGTGCCTGAAGAGGCCATCGTGCCTCAGGGTGGTAAACAATTTGTGATCAAGGCCATTGATCCAGCGTTGTTGCCTGTCCAAGCCGCCAGTGCTGCGAGTGCACCAGCTTTGCCGCCTGATACCAAGTTGGTGTCTCAACGCACGGAGGTCAAAACTGGCATTCGACGTGCGGGCCAAGTAGAAATTACCGATGGCTTGGCGGAAGGCGACACCATTGTGGTGGCAGGTCAGCAGCGTTTACAAAAAGACGGTACGGCTTTGCGTGTGGTCGAACTTGGTCGTGGCCCTGCGAGTGCAGCATCTGCCACAGCATCGGGTACTGCCCCGGTCGCTTCCATGAGTGCTTTGGCAAATGAGGCTGCCAGCGCGGCTAGCCGCTAAATTCAAGGCGAAGAATTTATATGCAGCTGCCTGAGATATCCATTCGTCGCCCGGTGTTTGCCACCGTGCTGTCATTGCTGATCGTGTTGGTTGGCATCGTGTCGTTCACCCGATTGAATGTGCGCGAATACCCAAAGATTGACAACCCTGTGGTCACGGTGGAGACGAAATACACCGGCGCTTCCAGCGCTGTGGTGGAGTCACAAGTCACGAAGGTCTTAGAGGATTCGCTCTCAGGCATTGAAGGGGTGGATGTCATCACCTCCATCAGTCGCCAAGAGCAAAGTCAAATTACGGTGAACTTTGTGTTGTCGCGCGACGCCGATTCGGCTGCTGCTGATGTCCGAGACAAAGTCAGTCGCGTTCGCCAGCGTTTGCCTCAGGGCATTGACGAGCCAGTGATCGCCAAGGTCGAGGCGGATGCATTTCCTGTCATTTGGTTGTCGTTCAGTGCCGATGCTTTGAACGTGTTACAGCTGACCGACTACGCGAACCGCATTGCCAAGCCCATGCTGCAAACTGCACCTGGTGCGTCCGATGTTCGGGTCTACGGTGAGCGTAAATATGCCATGCGCATTTGGTTAGACCCAGACCGTTTAGCCGCCTACAAATTGACCACGCAAGATGTGGAAGACGCATTGCGTCGCTCCAACGTCGAAGTGCCAGCTGGACGTATTGAAAGCAAATTGCGCGAATTCAACGTGACGGCTTCGACCGATTTGCAAACCCCTCGCGAGTTCAGCAATGTCGTCATCCGATCCGTCAATGGCATTCAAGTGCGCATTGGCGATGTGGCTCGTGTTGAGCAAGGCCCTCAACTTGAACGCACGGCCACACGATTGAATGGCAAAGATGCCATCACCCTAGGGGTCATTCGTAACGCAACGGCGAACCCACTGGACCTCAGTGCAGCGGTGCGCAACATGATTCCCAAAATCAAAGAGAACTTGCCACCCGGCGTCGAAATTGAAGTCGCCAATGACAACTCGGTGTTCATTGACCGTTCGATCAAAGCGGTGTATCAAACCATTTTGGAAGCGGCTATTCTGGTGGCTTTGGTCATCTTTGTGTTTTTGCGCACCTTGCGTGCATCCATCATTCCTTTGGTGACGATTCCTGTCTGTCTGATTGGCACCTTCGCTCTGATGGCGATGTTTGGGTTCACAGTGAACACGCTCACCATGCTGGCGCTTGTCCTCGCGATTGGCTTGGTGGTAGATGATGCGATTGTGGTGCTGGAGAACATATACCGTCACATTGAAGAGGGGATGTCTCCCTTTCATGCCGCCATCAAGGGGGCCAAAGAAGTGGGTTTTGCTGTCGTGGCCATGACGATGACTTTGGCTGCGGTCTATGCGCCTTTGGCTTTTACGCCGGGACGTACGGGAAAACTGTTTACCGAGTTTGCACTGGCCTTAGCGGGCTCAGTCGTGGTGTCTGGGTTTGTGGCTTTGACGCTGTCTCCCATGATGTGCTCTGTGATGCTCAAGCACAACCACAATCCGAGTTGGTTTGACCGGACCATGGAAACTCAGTTGCGAAGAATTTCTGACGCCTACGGTCGTTTGTTGAGGTGGACTTTGTCACGAGGTCGTGTGTTTGGGCGTGACATGTCTCGTCGCTGGTTGGTGGTGGGTGTGATGGTGCTGGCCGCGGTTGGTACTTGGACCTTGCTTAAAACCACGAAGAGTGAATTGGCGCCGATGGAGGATCGAGGTGTGATCCTGACCGTGGTCAACGGTCCAGATGGTGCCACCATGGAGTACACGACACGCTATACCTTGGCACTCGAAAAAATGGCGGAAAAATACACCGAGTTCGATCGCATCTTCACGGTGGTTGGAAATCCAACTGTGGCGCAGGGTAACGTCTTCTATCGCGCCAAGCCTTGGGAAGAGCGCAAAAAAACCACCCTTGAGATGGCTCGAGAAATGACACCTGCAGTCGCCGGTTTGCCCGGGGTGACAGCATTCCCAATCACGCCGCCGTCTCTGGGACAGCCATTCCGTGAGCGTCCTTTGAACTTTGTGATTTTGACTTCTGATAGCTATCAAAACCTTGCACAAGTGGTGCGAAGTTTTCAGGAGGAAATTGCCAAGAATCCAGGCATCGTGAGCGTAGACACTGACTTGCGTTTGAATAAACCAGAAATCAGCATGGAAGTTGACCGAGAGCGTGCGGCTGACATGGGGGTGCCTATTGATCAAATCGCCCGCGCCGTTGAAACCATGATGGGAGGCCGACAAGTCACCCGTTATAAGCGTGAGGGTGACCAATACGACGTGATTGTGCAAACTGCGCCCACAGGTCGCGATACACCCGATGACATTGAAAGGGTGTTTGTGCGAGGCAAGGGTGAGGCGATGATTCCGCTGTCTGCGTTGGTCAAAATCAAAGAGGTGGTGGTGCCGCGCGAGTTGAATCACTTCAGTCAGCGTCGCAGTGCCTCTATCAGCGCCAATTTAGCCCCCACTTATTCTTTGGGTGAGGCCATTAGCTTCATGAATGCCACAGCCCAAAAAGTGCTCAAACCTGGTTACTCCACTGACCTGAACGGTACTTCGCGTGAGTTCGTCAAATCGTCCGGATCATTGGTGGTGGTGTTTGTGCTGGCGCTTTTGTTCATCTTCTTGGTGCTGGCTGCGCAGTTTGAGAGTTTTGTCGATCCGTTGGTCATCATGCTGTCGGTGCCGTTGTCGATGGTGGGGGCCTTGCTGGCGTTGCAGTTCAGTGGCGGCACGCTCAATGTGTTCAGTCAAATCGGTCTCATTACCTTGGTGGGGTTGATCACCAAGCACGGCATTTTGATCGTGGAGTTTGCCAATCAGTTGCGCCACGAGGGAATGGAGTTGTTTGAGGCCGTCACGCAATCTGCTACTTTGCGTTTGCGCCCCATTTTGATGACCACGGGGGCGATGGTGCTTGGCGCTATTCCACTGGCGTTGGCTTCAGGTGCAGGTGCTGAAAGCCGCAAGCAAATTGGTTGGGTGATTGTGGGCGGGATGAGCTTGGGGACCTTGCTCACGATCTTTGTGGTGCCCACCATGTACACCTTGTTTGCGCGCCAGAAAGTGCCGGGCGCGATTGACGTGCGTCATGAGGACGCGGATGTGGGCGCCTGATCGGTCGACCGACGCCCCTTTTCAAATCACCCCATCAAACATCATCACATCCACCTCGTCACCTGTCTCGACGTTGCCTTGGGTGTGATGCAACACGATGAGGCCGTTGCCTTGCACCATGGAGCTCAGCACGCCTGAGCCTTGGTTGCCCGTGGTGCGCACGTGCAGCGTGCCGTCGGATGCGCGGCTGACAAAGCCACGTTGGTATTCGGTGCGGCCTGCTTTTTTGCGCAGTGGCTCTAAGCTCTTGGCCTTGAGCAGCGGCGCAGGTTGTGCCGTGCTGCCCATCATGTGTAAGAGTGCAGGGCGTACAAAAGCGAGGAAGGTGACCATCACCGCGACCGGGTTGCCGGGCAAGCCAAACAGCACTGATTTGCCAATGCGGCCCACCGCCATGGGGCGCCCGGGGCGCATGGCGATTTTCCAAAACGCGACATCGCCGAGTTTTTTCATCATGGCTTTGGTGAAGTCGGCTTCGCCCACGCTCACGCCGCCGCTGGTGATGATGGCGTCGGCTTCTTGTGCGGCTTTGGCAAAGGCCGCTTCTAGCAATGCAGGGTCATCGCGTACGACGCCCATGTCAATCACTTCGCAGCCCATGCGTGTGAGCAATCCGAAGACGGTGTAGCGGTTGCTGTCGTACACCGCACCTTCGCGTGGGGCTTCGCCCAAGCTGAGCACTTCGTCGCCGGTAGAAAAATAAGCCACGCGCAAACGTCGATGCACGCGCACATCGGGCAGTCCGAGGCTCGCCACCAAGCCCAAGGCCGCAGGCGTGAGGTGTTGGCCCGCTTTCAAAGCAGGTTGGCCTTGCATCAGGTCTTCACCCATCAAGCGGCGGTTATCACCGGCTTTCAGAAGGTTAGCCGGAATGGTGACGGTGGTGACATCGTGTGCGCTGTCGATGTGGCAGAACTCTTGAGGCACCACGGTGTCAAGCCCGTCGGGCAAGATGGCCCCTGTCATGATCTTCAAGCATTCGCCTGCATTGACCTTGCCTTGCCACGCTTTGCCTGCCAACGCGGTACCCACCACGCGCAAGGTCAGTGACTGGTCCGTCTGCAGTTGAGCGGCATCGAAAGCAAAACCATCCATGGCCGAGTTGTTGTGCGCGGGTACGCTGATGGGGGAGACCACATCTTGTGCCAACACGCGGCCCAAGGCGTCAAATAAAAACACATCTTGTGAATCGTCGGCAGAAACCGGTTGCACGAGTTCAGCCAAAAATGCGTTGACTTGATCCACGCTCAAAGCTTGTGGGTCGTAGCCTTGCAAGGCGGCGGCGATGTCGTCAATGCTTTTCATGGCGCGGCATTTTCTAAGGCTTGCAAATCGGTCAGGGTGTTCACGTTGGCAAAAGCCAACGGGTCGTCATTTGGTGCATCAAAGGGCACGACCACGGTTTTGTGTTGCGCGGTCCATGCGTCAATCTTGCGGCCACCGGCGTGCGTGAACTTGACCAAGCTCTCAGACAGTTCAATCTTCATCAAACAAAACACAGGCTGTGTGCGAGTTTGGGTTTTTCCCTGTGCATTGGTCTCAGGGGCTGCCGCCATGGCGATGTCGGCGTCTTCGCGGACCAAGGCTTGTGCCAAGCGCTCAGCCAAGTCGAGCGGTAAGCGTGGCGTGTCGCAGGGGACAGTTAGCACGTAGGGGGTCTCGGCGCGTTCTAGTCCGATCAAAAACCCAGACAAGGGGCCTGCAAAGTCAGCCGAGGCGTCGGGCCAGACGGCGGCACCAAACGATTCGTAAGCCGAGAGGTTGCGGTTGGCATTCACCATCACGCTTTCGACTTGAGGGCCTAGGCGCATGAGGGTGTGCAAAGCCAGCGGGATGCCGTTGAAGTTTTGCAAGCCTTTGTCCACGCCGCCCATGCGGCTGCCTCGGCCACCAGCCAAGATGAGACCCGTGATGTCTTGGGGGGTGATGGTGTGTGTCATGTGTGTGGGGTGTACGTGTTTAGCCGCCGATGTAACTCATCTCGACGCGGCGACCTGTGGCCGCTTGATCTGCCGGCAGGGAGGCGCGAAGTTCTGAATAGCGGTCATGGCGACCTTGCCAAATGTGACCAATGGCAGAGGCGAGGTCTGCGTCGTTGGCATTTGCCTCACGCATGAGGCTGCGCAAGTCATAGCCTTGGGTGGTAAACAAACAAAGGTAGAGCTTGCCTTCTGTCGAAAGGCGGGCACGGTTGCAGTCACCGCAAAAGGCTTGCGTGACGCTGCTGATGACACCGATTTCACCCAAGCTCGGGTCAAAGGTGCCGGCGGCGTTGGCATAGCCCCAGCGTTGGGCGGTTTCGCCAACGGCGCTGGCCTGTAACGCCACGAGCGGGAATTCTTGTTGGATGTGTTGAATGACTTCGGCCGAGGGCAGCACATCGTCCATGCACCAGCCATTGGTGGCGCCAACATCCATGTATTCGATGAAACGCAGCGTGATGCCGCTGCCTCTGAAATGGCGGGCCATGGGCAAAATTTGTTTAAGGTTGGTGCGGCGCTTGACCACCATGTTGACCTTGAGTCCTGTGAGTTGTCCGTGGGCGTCCAGCCCCAAGCCCGCGTCTTTGGCTGCAGCAATGCCGTCTAGAACGTCACTCACAGGAAAGTCCACGTCGTTCATAGCTCGGAACACGGCGTCATCCAATCCATCCAAGCTGACGGTCACGCGGTTCAGCCCTGCATCTTTGAGCGACTTGGCTTTACGGGCCAAAAGCGAGCCATTGGTGGTGAGGGTGAGGTCAAGTGGTGAACCATCGGGCGTTTGGATGTTGGCCAGCTGGTCAACCAGAATTTCAAGGTTTTTGCGCAGCAGAGGCTCACCACCTGTGAGGCGGATTTTGCGTACGCCGTGTGCTACGAAGACTTTGGCGAGGCGGGTGATTTCTTCAAAGTTCAGCAAGTCGCTGTGGGGCAGGTAGGCGTAGTCTTTGTTGAATACCTCTTTGGGCATGCAGTAGTTGCAGCGAAAGTTGCAACGGTCGGTCACGCTGATGCGCAAATCGTGCAGAGGGCGGCCCAATCCGTCGCTGAGTAAGCCCGTGGCCGCAATTGGACGAGTTGGTACCGTCGCAGGTAACGCCAGCAGGCGTTGGTCGACAAGAGGGATCACGCGTTCAGACATAGGGAGTGGATTTTGCCTGAGCCATCAATCCCTTATCCATTGATGTAGATCAGAGCTTTTGAAGGCGACAAAAGGCAAAGTAGAGGCATTCAAATTGACAGGAGTTCCTCATGAAAGCATTGATTGACCTTTTTTCGACAGACTACGGCTTGATGAGCGTGGGTGTGATTGCCTTTGTGTTGGTGATGGCGGTCTACTTTTTACGGGTTTTTATGGGCTTGATGGATGAAACGGGCAAAAGCACCCACGAATAACAGTTTCAAAAACAACACAGAGACGCAAGCCCCGTGAAAGTAAAATCGGAGCTAATCCTCTGTGTTTCTTTTTTAACTTTTATAACAAGACACCACCATGTCCCTGAATCAAGTCACTCCTGGTAGCAAAGTTCCTGAATCTTTCAACGTCATCATCGAAATTCCGATGAATTCTGACCCTGTGAAATATGAAGTCGACAAAGAGTCTGGTGCTCTGTTTGTGGATCGTTTCATGGGGACGGCCATGCATTACCCCACCAACTACGGCTATGTGCCACAAACCATCGCAGGCGACGGCGACCCTGTGGATGTGTTGGTGATGACTCCTTTTCCATTGCCTCCAGGCGTTGTGGTTCCTTGCCGTGCCTTGGGTATCTTGTTGATGGAAGATGAAGGCGGTGTGGACGGCAAAGTGTTGGCTGTGCCTACCGAGAAAATCTTGGCCCGTTACAGCAACATCAAATCGTTGGCTGATATCCATGAGTTGCAGTTGCAACAAATCGCCCATTTCTTTGAGCACTACAAAGACCTCGAAAAAGGCAAGTGGGTCAAGGTCAAGGGCTGGGAAGGCATTGAGTCTGCCCACAAGGAAATCTTGGACGGCATTGCTAACTACAAGAAGTAATTCTTGTTTGTGTCCATCAAGAGCCCGCTGCCGCGGGCTTTTTTGCGTCTGCGCTTTATTGAAGCTCAATGCGCCTGAAAGGGCTGCGCTCGGCCAAGTGGTCGAGGTAGTTGTTCACGCCGGCTGATTCACGCTCAAGAAAACGCTCCACCGCATCGGCAAATGCAGGGTGGGCCAACCAGTGGGCGCTGAAGGTGGTCACAGGCATGAGGGCACGGGCCATTTTGTGTTCGCCTTGCGCGCCGCCTTCGAAGCGCTGTACGCCGTTGGCAATGCACCAGCTGAGCGGCTGGTAATAACAGGCCTCAAAGTGCAGGCAGTCCACGCGCTCGAGTGCACCCCAATAGCGGCCATAGGCCACCGCGTTTTCGGTGCCGAGACCTTGCACAGCCACCAAGCTGCTGGCGATGACGTGACCTTCTCGATCAGCCACAAACAGCACCCAGTTGTCAGGCATGTCTTGCTGCATGCGTTCAAAGAAAGCACGGCTCAGGTAGGGCGCGTTGCCGTGCTCGAGGTAAGTGCGCTCGTAACATCGGTAGAAAAAATCCCAATCGGCTGTGCTGATGGCCGCACCTACCGAGGTGCGAAATGTCACCCCAGCATCGGCCACACGGCGGCGTTCTTGTTTGATTTTTTTGCGCTTTTCTTGGGAGAGGCTAGTCAAGAACGCGTCAAAGCTATCAAAGCTGCAACCTTGAGCATCGGCGTTATGCCAGTGGAATTGCACAGTTTGGCGCTGCATCAAGTCCAAAGCGTCGCATGCCGCGTGGTCGTTGGGACTTGTGAACAGCAGGTGCAGGGAGGACAGCTGGTGCTGTTTTGCCACTTCCAACATGGCTTGAAGCAGGGCTTGGCGAGCAGATGCATCTGTAGCTAACAGACGCGACCCCGGCACGGGGGTGAAGGGCACGGCGCAGGTGGCTTTGGGAAAGTAGTTCAAACCGTGGTCGGCATAGGCGTTGGCCCATGCCCAATCAAACACATATTCGCCGTAGGAGTGGTCTTTGATGTAAAGCGCCACTGCACCAGTCAAACGGTTGTCTTGCCAGAGGGTGACGAACTGTGGCGTCCAACCTGTATCAGGTGAAGCGCTGCCACTGGTGTGCAAGGCCGCGAGGTAGGCATGGCGCATGAAGGGCGAGGGCGTGTCTTGCTGGGCCAGCAGGGTATCCCACATGTCAGCGGGGATGTCGAGCGGGCTCGTGTGGACGCGGATGACATAATCCATTTGCTTTTTTTAGACCTGTTTTACTTCGAACACCTGCGTGCTGCCATGACTCTCAAAATTTGTGTTGCTCAATTGAATTTCGTGGTGGGCGACATGGCGGGCAATGCCCAAAAAATCATAGACTGCGCTCAGACCGCCTACCAAGACGGCGCACGTTTGGTGTTGACGCCTGAGTTGTCGTTGTGCGGCTATGCTGCTGAAGATTTATTTCTACGCCCTTCATTCATCAAGGCCTGTGATGATGCCCTGAAAACGGTGTCCGCAGCACTCAGCGGGTTAAAGGGCCTGCATGTGGTGGTAGGACACCCCTCTGGTGGGGACGAGCGCACGCGATCAGTGTCGGTACAACGCCGCTTCAACATGGCGAGTGTGGTGTGTGAGGGGCAAGTGGTGGCCACTTACGCCAAGCGCGAGTTACCTAACTATCAAGTGTTTGATGAACGCCGTTATTTCGTGGCCGGTAACAAACCTTGTGTGTTCGAGGTGGAAGACACCAAAGTAGGTTTGCTCATTTGTGAAGATGCTTGGTTCGATGCACCTGCCTTAGATGCCAAAACCGCGGGCGCTGAGCTGTTGGCGGTCATCAATGCTTCGCCATTCCATGTGGGCAAGGGTGATGAGCGCGAGCAAGCCATGCGTGGCCGTGTGCAAGCCACGGGCCTGCCTTTGGTCTATGCCCATTTGGTGGGTGGTCAAGATGAGGTGGTGTTTGAAGGCCGCTCGTTTGCGCTCAATGCCGATGGAGTACTCGCTGCACGTGCACCGAGTTTTGAAGCGGCCGCATTCACGGTAGATGCGGCGCGTGAGATGTCGATACAAACGGCATCTGGCAGTGGCTCTGCGAAGATTCATTTGTCGGGGCAAGTGGCCCAAGACGGTTCACTCGAAGGCGACCTGTGGCACGCCTTGGTGTTGGGCGTGCGTGACTACATCGGTAAAAACGGTTTTCCCGGCGCTTTGTTGGGTTTGTCTGGCGGCATTGATTCAGCCTTGGTGCTGGCCATTGCCGTCGATGCTTTGGGTGCCGACAAGGTGCGCACGGTGATGATGCCGTCGCCCTATACGGCTGAAATCAGCTGGGTCGATGCACGCGACATGGCTAAGCGCTTGGGTGTGCGCTACGACGAAGTGTCGATCGTGCCGGAGTTTGAGGCATTTTTGGGTTCGCTCAAGGTCGACTTTGAAGGCACACAACTCGACGCCACGGAAGAGAACATCCAAGCCCGTATTCGCGGCACCTTGCTGATGGCCTTGTCCAACAAGTTTGGCTCGATTGTGTTGACCACGGGCAACAAGAGTGAAATGGCCACGGGTTACTGCACGCTCTACGGTGACATGGCAGGGGGCTTTGCCGTCATCAAAGACGTGGCCAAGACCTTTGTGTTCAAGCTCGCACGTTGGCGCAATGCGCATGACCCTTATGGCACGGGGGCTGAACCCATTCCCGAGCGCATCATCACGCGCCCACCGAGTGCCGAGTTGCGCCCAGACCAAACAGATCAAGACAGTTTGCCGCCCTATGAGGTGCTCGATGAAATCGTCTCGCGGTTCATGGAGAACGACCAGAGTTCGGACGAAATCATTGCTGCTGGTTTTGAGCGTGCCGATGTGGAGAAGGTGACGCGTTTGATACGCATCAATGAGTACAAGCGCCGTCAATCGCCTGTGGGAATTCGCGTCACCCATCGCAGTTTCGGCAAAGATTGGCGTTATCCTATAACCAATAAGTTTCGCGCCTGATCACAGGCCTTTTCATTGATCCCAAGGACCACCGCCATGAAGCAAATCACAGCCGTTATCAAACCATTCAAACTCGAAGAAGTGCGCGAAGCATTGGCCGAGTGTGGTGTGACGGGCTTGACCGTGACCGAGGTCAAAGGCTTTGGTCGTCAAAAAGGACACACAGAGCTCTACCGTGGTGCCGAATACGTGGTGGACTTTTTACCCAAAGTGAAAATTGAAGTGACGGTGAAAGCTGCCGATGTGGACAACTGTGTAGACGCCATCGTGCGGGCTGCACGTACAGGCAAGATTGGTGATGGCAAGATCTTCATCACCCCAGTGGAGCGTGTGGTGCGTATTCGCACAGGTGAGTTGGACGAAACGGCGATTTAATCGCCCAGCAAATTTTCGTGCGCCAAATGCGAAAACCGCAACCCGTCAGTGTTTGCGGTTTTTTTGTTGCTGAGTTGTTGCCGAGCGAATTTAGAGGCCTGCCAGTTTGGGTTCAGGTGAAAAACCGGCGGCTTGTACCAGTTCTTGCAGCAAAGCTATGGGTTCTGTGCCGCTGCGAATGAGGTCCATCTGCCAATCACTCAAGAAGCCTTGCTGTACGCTGTTTTGTGCAAACTGCATCAAACCATCGTAATAGCCTTGGGTGTTGAGTAAGCCAATCGGTTTGTCGTGGTAGCCCAGTTGGCGCCATGTCCAGACTTCGAAGAACTCTTCAAAGGTGCCAATGCCGCCAGGGAGGGCTAAGAACACATCGGCACGCTCAGCCATCATGTGTTTGCGCTCGTGCATGGTGTCGACCACATGCAACTCGGTGCACGCTGTGCGGGTGTTTTCTTTGGTTTGTAGGGCAGTGGGGATGATGCCGACCACGCGTCCACCCGCATCGGCTGTGGCTTGGGCCACGATGCCCATCAATCCGTTGTTGCCGCCACCATACACCAGTTGGCCGTTGTGTTGGCCAATCCAAGTGCCCACTTGACGCGCTACTTCTGCGTATTCGGGATGCGTGCCGTTGCGTGAGCCACAGTAGACACACACCGAGAAGGCTGGCTGTTGCATGCGTGTGGCTTTAAGCGAGGAATTTTGCGTAGATGGCTGCAGCCCAAACTGCCATGCACATCAATAAACTTAAGAGCACAGCTGCGCTGCCCATGTCTTTGGCGCGTTTTGCAAGCTCGTGCCATTCGGGACCAATGCGGTCGATCGCTGACTCGATACCGGTGTTGAGGAGCTCTACCACCATGACCAATACAACGGAGCTGCTCAACATGGCTATTTCGATCCAAGTTTTTCCCAGATGAAAAGAAAGAGGAATCAAGACGCACGCACCAATGGCTTCTTGTCGAAAGGCCTTTTCGTACCATCCGGCTTTCAACCCGCTTAGCGAATAGCCAAACGCGTGCCATAACCGGTTCAGGCCTGTTCTGTGTTTTTGTGGATTTGCACTCATGCGCTGGACTGTAACGCTTAGTTAACTGTTTTCTCATCTGGCACGACTGGGATTGCATGGATCAGACGTGTTCCCGCAATGACATCGTGCCAAAACTGGCGTTGAGGATGAAACCGACTGAGTAAAGCCCATATGGCCACCCATCCAGTAAATAGCACGGCAGTTTCGCTGCCCGTGAGTGCGTAGGGCGCGAGGATGGCCAATGGCGGAATGAACCAGACCCAACTAAGTACGTAACGTAAGAAGGCACGTTGTAGGCTGATTGCTTCGCCGTGCGTATCAACCACGCGGATGTGCCACGTTTTCATGGCTAAAGTTTGCCCTTTGTTGCCAAACCAGGAGAAGTAAATGCCGACCACCAAAAACAAAAAAGCTTGCAAACCATGACGGTTATCTAGTGCGTGGCGAGATTGACTCAGGGTGCTGAATAAATAGCCGGAAATAAACAGCACGCCAAATAAGAGAAGGCCTTCATAAACCCAACAGGCCATACGGCGAGGTAGGCTGGGGGCTGTCAGTGACGTTGTCATTGCGGAGAGGATGCGTTTTCTGTGGCTGAGCTAGCGGCAGAAGATGCAGGTGGTGTGATGGATGTTGGGAGAAGTGTTGCAGGGGCTACTTGGTCTGTCGCGATTCGTGGCAACGTTTTGTTAGAGCTTGCGGTTGGGGGTGCAGTCAATTTTGTGGCTGGAACGGGCTTGATGGCGGGAGCTGCCCCTAAAACGGCAGGCGGTGGTTGTTGTGCCGCAAGTTTTTGCTTTGCTTCAGGCGAAAGGGCTTGATAGGCCTCCCATTTGGCCTTTTTGTCTTCCTGTAACAGCTGCTTGGCATCCGCATAATTTAAACGCGCTGTAGTACGTTGTTGAGGGCTCAGCGCAGCCCATTCACGCATGCGCCCTTGTACAGTGGCCTGTTCTTCAGCGGAAAGCTGTGCAAAGTTTTGCGATACCGCCAGCCACTTGCGCTTGTGAGGCTCAGTCATCGTTGGCCATAGTTGAGCCAAAGGCGCTAAAGCCTGTTGTTGTGAGGGGTTTAAATCTGTCCAAAGGGGGCGGCTGGCCAAGGCCGATGGCGCCTTGCTGTTTGCGGCGGGAGGCGTTTGCGCGCTAATCACTCCGCAGTTCAGTAGCAGCAAGCTACCCAACATAAGTTGGGCCATCCATGCGGCGGTGATGGATCGATATGGCTGCATGGGGCGATTTATTCTTTTGAGTCGCTCATTGCGATTGGATTTTTCAGGAACTGAAGAAAACCAGGGTCAGCATAGGCAGCAGGAGGTAGATCGTCTACCAGCAATGCTGAATCAACCTCGGCCAATTCGTTGGCACGGTCATCATCCATGATGGTTTGGATGAACGCTAATCCTGCAACCAATCCGATGAGGGGTAAGCAAGACGCCAAACGGCTCCAGATGTTCAGGCCCTCGTCACCATTGAAATTCAGTAAAGCTGCACCGTTTTGGTGAATGACGCCAGAGCTGACTTGCAAACGGGTTTGTGGCTTCAAGCGTGCTGCGACAGCACGGGTGCGTGCCGCACGCAAACGCTCGGAAATGTCGTGGGGAAGGTTGAGGTTGGCGGAATTCAAGCGTGCAGCAATGCGCAAGCCAAATTCGTCTTGGGTGTTTGCGGTATGTGTCATGGTTGGATTCCTTTGTTTTTGAGCGCTTTGCTCAGAGCCAGAACTGCTCGAGAGCAGTGAGTTTTGACGCTTCCTTCGGAGCAGCCCATCGCCGCAGCAGTCTCGGAAACATCTAAATCCTCCCAGTAACGCAGCAAGAAGGCTTCTCGTTGACGTGCTGGCAGATTTTGTATTTCTTCTTCGATGTCGTGAACATTCGCTGTGCTGGCGAAGTTGTCCTCGGCGCTTTGCGTGGTTTGGCTGTCGTTGTCCACCGTCAGGGCCTCCAAGAGGTCAAACTCGCCCTCATCGTGGTCGGAGTCAAAGTCGCTGAAGTTGCTGAATAAAGCCTTGCGGGTTTTATTGCGCCGGAACCAGTCCAGCGTGGTGTTTGACAGAATGCGGTGAAACAACATGGGCAGTTCGTTCGCAGGCTTGTCACCGTAGTGTTCAGCGAGCTTCATCATGCTGTCTTGAACGATGTCGAGTGCTGCCTCTTCATCGCGAACATGGTAGACCGAGCGTTTGAAGGCTCGCTTCTCAACGCTTTTTAGAAAGTCTGACAATTCTTGTTCGGTGGCCACTGACGATAGTTCAGGTTTGAATCGGGCGAGATTATGGCATTTGCCAACGGTTTTTGCGTGCCAAAGCGTGAATTCGGCTCAGGAAGGTGCCATAATCAAAGGCTGCAATTCGACACAAAAGGCAAACGGGTCTGGGTCCGGCGCGAACCATGCGTCTATGGCTGAAGGTCCAAAGTTTCGATGCCGCCCCACAAGGGTTTGCAAAGAAGCACCCAAGGTTTTTCGTTGACGAAATTCACTCAGGTTAAAAGGTAAACAAATGGAAACTACAAAGTCGGAATCGCATTCCGCATCCGCAACAGGCGGACAAGTGCAAGAGTTGATGGGCGCCGAAATTTTGGTCAAAGCCCTCCAAGCTGAAAATGTCAAACACATCTGGGGCTACCCCGGTGGCTCGGTTCTGTACATTTACGACGCGCTCTATAAGCAAGACACCATGCAACACGTGCTCGTGCGTCACGAGCAAGCCGCTGTGCATGCCGCTGATGGCTATGCGCGCGCCACAGGTGATGTGGGTGTCGCTTTGGTGACCTCTGGTCCTGGTGTGACCAACGCCGTCACAGGCATTGCCACCGCGTATATGGACAGCATTCCGATGGTCATCATTACGGGTCAAGTGCCAACGCATGCGATTGGTTTGGATGCATTTCAAGAATGCGATACCGTGGGGATCACGCGCCCCATCGTGAAACATAATTTTTTGGTCAAAGACGTTCGCGATTTGGCCATGACCATCAAGAAGGCATTCCACATTGCCCGCAGTGGCCGTCCAGGCCCTGTGGTGGTGGATATTCCGAAGGATGTGTCGTTTAAAAAAGCGCCTTACGAAGGTTATCCAGCCGAAGTTCAAATGCGCTCTTACAACCCTGTGCGCAAAGGCCACGGCGGTCAAATTCGTAAAGCCTTGCAGCTGTTGATGTCGGCCAAGCGCCCATACATCTACACAGGCGGCGGCGTGTTGTTGAGCAATGCCTCGCAAGAGTTGCGCACCTTGGTAGACATGTTGGGTTACCCCGTCACCAACACGTTGATGGGCTTGGGTGCTTACCCAGCCAGCGCACCTAAGTTTCTAGGTATGTTGGGCATGCATGGCACGATCGAAGCCAACAACGCCATGCAGCATTGCGATGTGTTGCTGGCAGTGGGTGCACGTTTTGATGACCGCGTGATTGGCAACCCCAAACACTTCGCGCAAAACGAGCGCAAGATCATTCACATTGACATCGACCCATCTAGCATTTCTAAGCGCGTGAAGGTGGACATTCCAATCGTGGGTGATGTCAAAGATGTGTTGGTCGAGATGATTGACATGATCAAAGAGTCTGGTTTGAAGCCAGACACTTCGGCACTGAGTGGTTGGTGGGAAACCATTGAAGGTTGGCGCAAGCGTGATTGCTTGAAGTACGACCGTGAGAACACGCAAGTCATCAAGCCCCAATATGTGGTGGAGACGCTGCATAAGCTCACCCAAGGCACAGACACTTACATCACATCGGATGTGGGACAACATCAAATGTGGGCGGCGCAGTACTACGGTTTTGACGAGCCACGTCGTTGGATCAACTCCGGCGGTTTGGGGACCATGGGCGTTGGTATTCCTTACGCGATGGGCATCAAGCTGGCCAAGCCGGACAGTGAAGTTTTCTGTATTACCGGTGAAGGTTCGGTGCAGATGTGTATTCAAGAACTCTCCACCTGTTTTCAATACAACACGCCCATCAAAGTGATGGCTTTGAATAACCGCTTCTTGGGGATGGTGCGTCAATGGCAGGAGATTGAATACTCAGGCCGCTACAGCAGCAGTTACATGGATGCGCTGCCTAACTTTGTGAAGTTGGCTGAGGCTTATGGTCACGTGGGGATGTTGATTGAGCGTCCTGAAGATGTTGAGCCAGCCATCCGAGAGGCTCGCAAGCTCAAGGACCGCACAGTGTTCATGGACTTCCGTACCGATCCGACAGAGAACGTGTTCCCGATGGTGCAAGCCGGCAAGGGCATCACCGAAATGCTGCTCGGCAGCGAAGATTTGTGATCGGGGAGAAACAGATATGAAACACATCATTTCCCTGATGCTCGAAAACGAACCCGGCGCTTTGTCGCGTGTGGTGGGCTTATTTTCGGCACGTGGTTACAACATTGAGTCTCTGACGGTCGCGCCCACTGAGGATCCCAGTTTGTCCCGTATGACCATTCAAACGCATGGTTCAGATGAGGTGATTGAGCAAATCACCAAACATTTGAATCGTTTGATTGAGGTGGTCAAGGTGGTTGACTTGACCGAAGGTGCTTACACCGAGCGAGAGTTGATGCTTGTGAAAGTGCGTGCTGTCGGCAAAGAGCGTGAAGAGATGAAGCGCATGGCCGATATCTTCCGTGGTCGCATCATTGATGTGACTGAGAAGAGCTACACCATTGAGTTGACGGGTGACCTGTCTAAGAACGATGCGTTCTTAGAGGCGATCGACCGCAGCGCAATTCTTGAAACCGTTCGTACGGGCGCTTGTGGCATTGGCCGCGGTGAACGTATCTTGCGCGTTTAATAAATTCAAACCCTGTTCAAAGTATTTTTTAGGAGAACCCTGTGAAAGTTTTTTACGACAAAGATTGTGATCTGTCCCTGATCAAAGGCAAAACAGTGGCCATCATCGGCTACGGCTCACAAGGCCATGCACACGCTCAAAACCTGAACGAAAGCGGCGTCAAAGTCGTGGTCGGTCTGCGTAAAGGCGGCGCTTCATGGGACAAAGTGGCCAAGGCCGGTTTGACTGTGATGGAAGTCAATGACGCTGTGAAGGCGGCTGACTTGGTCATGATTTTGTTGCCAGACGAAAACATCCCAGAGGTGTACAACAACAACGTCGCGCCCAACATGAAGCAAGGCGCTACGTTGGCGTTTGCTCACGGCTTTAACGTGCATTACAACCAAGTGGTGCCACGTGCTGACTTGGACGTGATCATGGTTGCCCCCAAAGGTCCAGGCCACACTGTGCGCTCTGAGTACCTCAAAGGCGGCGGCGTGCCATCTTTGATTGCTGTGTACCAAGACAAGTCTGGCAAAGCCCGTGACTTGGCATTGAGCTACGCCATGGCCAACGGTGGCGGCAAAGGCGGCATCATCGAAACCAACTTCAAAGAAGAAACAGAAACCGACTTGTTCGGTGAGCAAGCCGTGTTGTGCGGTGGCGCGGTTGAGTTGGTGAAGATGGGCTTTGAAACATTGACTGAAGCTGGCTACGCTCCCGAAATGGCTTACTTCGAGTGCTTGCACGAGTTGAAGTTGATCGTGGACTTGATGTACGAAGGCGGCATCGCCAACATGAACTACTCCATCTCGAACAACGCCGAATACGGCGAGTACGTGACGGGCACAGAAGTCATCAACGAGCAATCACGCGAAGCCATGCGCAACGCGTTGAAGCGCATCCAAACTGGTGAATACGCCAAGATGTTCATCTTGGAAGGTCGTACCAACTACCCAAGCATGACAGCACGTCGTCGCTTGAATGCTGAGCACGCCATTGAAACCGTGGGTGCCAAGTTGCGCGCCATGATGCCTTGGATTTCCAAGAACAAACTGGTTGACCAAACTCGTAACTAAGCATTCGCTTATTGCATTGACAAGGGCCACTTCGGTGGCCCTTGTCGTTTGTGTGTGTTTGACGCAGCGCTTACACTCTAGGTCTACTTTTCGGAGCTTTACGAATGTCAGAACAACAAGATCACGCAGAAGAATTTGTGCCTCGTAAACCGAGCAAGGGCGTATATGTGTTGCCCAACTTGTTTACCTTGGCCGCTTTATTTGGTGGTTTTTACGCTATCGTGATGGCGATGAATGGAAATTACGAGTTGGCAGCGATTGCTGTGTTTTGTGCCATGGTGCTCGACAGCCTAGATGGCCGAGTCGCGCGCATGACCAACACGCAAAGCGCCTTTGGTGAGCAAATGGACTCGCTGGCCGATATGGTGTCATTCGGGGCCGCCCCTGCCTTGATTTCGTACGAGTGGGCATTGAAGGGGCTAGGGCGTTGGGGCTGGGTGGCTGCGTTTGTGTATATCTCTTGTGCCGCTTTGCGTTTGGCACGTTTCAATGTCAACACAACGGTGGTTGATAAGCGATTCTTTCAAGGGTTGCCATCACCCGCTGCAGCAGCCTTGGTAATGGGCTTCATGTGGCTGATGACGGAGATGGGAATCTCTGGTCCTGAGGTGGCTTGGCCCATGTTTGCTTGGTGTTTGTATTCGGGCTTGACGATGGTGACGAATGTTCCGTTTTATAGCTTCAAAGATGTGCAAATGAAGCAAAGCGTACCGTTTGTGGTGATTGTCTTGTTGGCTTTAACGATTGCTGTGATCACCATTCATCCGCCCATCGTGTTGTTCGCTTTGTTTATGTTTTATGGCTTAAGTGGGTATGGTTTATATGCGTGGCGTCGTGCCAAGGGCATGCAAACCAGTGTCATCAGCACTTCGACGGATGAGCCCGATGAAGCGGGGTTGCACAAATAAGACACCTTCATGCGCAAAGTGTTTTTCTTTGTGCTAAATTCGATCCATGAAAAATTTTTCGCTGGCTCTACTGCTTCTATCCCCCAACGGGCGGAGTTGGTAGCGCACGCGCAAACCCCACAAGGCCCGTATGCACTTGCAGCGGGCCTTTTGCTTTGGGGCTAAATCAAACGTTGCAAGTTTTTGAGGAATCTAGGAGTCCTGACCATGACCGACAAGCTCATCATTTTTGACACCACTTTGCGTGATGGCGAGCAATCGCCCGGCGCCTCTATGACGCGCGACGAAAAGCTGCGTATTGCCCGTCAATTGGAGCGATTGAAGGTGGATGTCATTGAAGCTGGTTTTGCTGCCAGCTCCAACGGCGACTTCGAAGCGGTGCAGACCATTGCCAATGCCATCAAAGACTCTACGATTTGTTCGTTGTCCCGCGCCAATGACCGTGACATCAGCCGTGCTGCTGAGGCCCTCAAAGGGGCGAATCGTGCGCGCATTCACACCTTCATCGCCACATCGCCGTTGCACATGGAGAAGAAGTTGCGCATGTCACCCGAGCAAGTGCTCGAGCAAGCCAAACAATCGGTCCGTTTTGCGCGTAATTTGGTGGGTGACATCGAGTTCAGCGCCGAAGACGGCTACCGCAGCGAGATGGACTTCTTGTGCCGTGTCGTTGAAGCTGTGATCGCCGAAGGTGCGACCACCATCAACATTCCAGATACCGTGGGTTACGCCATTCCTGAGTTGTATGGCAATTTCATCAAAACCTTGCGCGAACGTGTGCCTAACTCTGACAAAGCGATTTGGTCGGTTCACTGCCACAACGACTTGGGCATGGCTGTGGCCAACTCATTGGCAGGTGTGAAGATTGGCGGTGCACGTCAGGTGGAGTGCACCATCAACGGTTTGGGGGAGCGCGCTGGTAACTGCTCCTTGGAAGAGGTGGTCATGGCCATCAAGACTCGCCGTGATTACTTCGACCTTGACTTGAATATTGATGCCAAACAAATCGTTGCGGCTAGCCGCATGGTGAGCCAAACCACGGGTTTTGTCGTGCAGCCTAACAAGGCGGTGGTAGGGGCAAATGCTTTTGCGCACGCTTCTGGCATTCACCAAGATGGCGTGCTCAAAGCCCGTGATACCTATGAAATCATGCGAGCAGAAGACGTGGGTTGGAGCGCCAACAAAATCGTGCTGGGTAAATTGAGCGGCCGCAATGCCTTCAAGCAACGATTGGAAGATTTGGGCGTTCAAATGGAAAGTGAGTCCGACATCAATACTGCTTTTGCCAAGTTCAAGGAGTTGGCAGATCGTAAAAGCGAGATTTTTGATGAAGACATTTTGGCGCTGGTCAGTGACGAAGCAGCCAATCATGCGAGTGAGCAATTTGCCTTTGTGTCGTTGTCACAGCGAAGTGAAACGGGGGAGCGACCTCATTCCAGCGTTGTGTTTACTGTTGCAGGTAAAGAGGTAAAGGGAGAGTCCGACGGTAATGGTCCCGTGGATGCTTCTCTCAAAGCGATTGAATCTCATGTCAAGAGTGGCGCAGAAATGGTGCTTTATTCGGTCAACGCCATCAGTGGCTCCACAGAGAGTCAAGGTGAGGTTACGGTGCGTTTGCAAAACAGTGGCCGCGTTGTCAATGGTGTAGGTGCTGATCCCGATATCGTGGTGGCTTCAGCGAAGGCCTATTTGAGTGCGTTGAACAAGCTTCAAAGCAAATCTGATCGCGTCGCTGCACAGGGGTGAACTCGAAAAACGATCAATCGTATCAATTTTGTTAAAAAAGCCACGCAAGTTGTTGATATTGCGTGGCTTTTCTTGGTAGACTTAGAAAAATTGTTTTTCAAGCCAAAGGAAACCCACTTGAAACGACTACTCATTGCGACATCAATAAGTTTGTTGACCTCATTTTGCTCTGTGCACGTACAGGCATCGACAAATACAAAGAAAACAACAGTTCAAAAAACAAAACCCAGTGTCATGAAGACACAGGTTCGCCGAGCAAAGATCGTTAAGGCGGCGCCCGTAGTCCCATCGTTTGGACAAAAAGCGGGGTTGCATTCAACGACTGATGCGTTGGATTTGAAATCTAGCGTTGCCTATGTGATTGATCAAGATACGCATGAGGTCTTGTTGAGCAAGAACGATCAGGCAGTTTTGCCGATTGCTTCAATCACTAAATTGATGACAGGTTTGATCATCAGTGAAGCTAAGTTGTCGATGGATGAGTCCATCACGATCACCCAAGATGATGTCGACACGGAGAAGGGCAGCAGCTCACGTTTGCGTGTTGGCTCAACGCTGACTCGCGGTGAATTGCTGCATCTGGCTTTGATGGCGAGTGAGAACCGTGCTGCTCACGCGTTGGGTCGCACTTACCCAGGTGGAATGTCTACATTTGTTGGGTTAATGAATGCGAAAGCGGCTCAGTTAGGCATGCGTGATACGCGTTATGTTGAGCCAACAGGCTTATCTAGCCAAAATCAATCCAGTGCGAAAGATTTGGCGACTTTGGTGGGGAGTGCGTACCATGACGCCACGCTGCGGGAGCTCTCGACATCCCCGAGTCACAAAGTGGAAGTCGGCAATCGGACTTTGCAATACAACACGACCAACCGCTTAGTGAAAAACCCAAACTGGGAGATCGGTTTGCAGAAAACTGGCTATATTTCTGAGGCAGGGCAATGTCTAGTCATGCAAGCTAAGGTTTCAGGCCGCAAGTTGATCATGGTGTTTTTGGATTCGGCAGGTAAGCTTAGTCGTATTGCCGACGCTGAACGTGTTCGCAAATGGGTCGAAACTAATCATGCAGCGACTGCACGTCCTCAGACATAATTTCGCTTGATATCTCTTAAAAGCCAGCCCTCGAGTGCTGGCTTTTTTTATGCTTTGTTTTCTTGAAAACCCAATGCATGCGAAATTGTTTGGGTTGTTGCTTGGAGTTTAGGTAGCCACTCTTCGTCCAGTCTGTCCGCGGGGGCGGAAATAGACAAGCCAGCGACGAGTTTTCCTTGATCATCGTAAATGCCAGAGGCCATGCACCTTACGCCAAGTTCTAATTCCTCGTTGTCTCGTGCAACACCATATTGACGAGCCTTAGCAAGCTCTCTTTCTAATGCAGGGAGTTGGGTAAGACTGTTTCTGGTTTGACCACTTAGCCCTGTTCGGGTGGCGTAAGCACGCACGCGTTGTGGGTCGTCCAATGCGAGAAAGAGCTTACCAACGGATGTCAGATGCAAAGGTGCTCGCCCGCCAATCGCTCGAACCACTTGCATTCCCGAGCGTTCACTAAATGCGCGCTCAACATAGACAATTTCGTCGCCTTGTCGAACACTCAGATTGACTGGCTGTTGTATCTGTTTGTGAAGTTCACGCATCGGTTGGAAAGCGACATCTCGAACATTCAAACGTCCTTTAACCAAATTTCCCAACTCCAACAGGCGCATGCCCAGTCGATAGCTGCCTGGTTCAGGTCGATCCACAAAGCGTCCAACAGCTAAATCGTTCAAGATGCGGTGTGTTGTTGAAGGATGAAGTCCTGTCCGCTCACTGATTTCTTTCAGTGAAATGGCTTCTTCACGGGATGCCAAAACATCAATGAGCGTAAACATTCGCTCAATGACTTGTATATTGGGCGTAGAGGGCACAGTGTTTTTACGCATCCTCGAATTTTATCATGTGAAATAATTAGTTTTGCCAGATACCGTCTTTGAGGTGCTCGTTGGGCAAGAATTTGTCTTTGTAGTTCATTTTTGAGCTGTGCTGAATCCAGTAGCCCAAATATGCGTAAGCAAGTCCAAGTTTTTTTGTTTGTTCAATTTGCCACATCACACCATATGTGCCATAGCTGCTTTGCGGTTCGGGTTCATAAAACGTGTAAACAGCCGATAGACCGTCAGAAAGCACATCCACGATGGAAACCATTTTGAGCTTGCCGATTTCATTCGGTGTGCTGCCATGTTCTCTGAATTCGACCAATCGAGAGTTCACGCGACTTTGCAACAAAAATTGACTGTATTGAACAGTGCTGTCTTCGTCCATACCACCTCCAGCATGTCGTTGCATTTGATAGCGCAGATACAAAGCGTAATGTTCAGGATCAAAACCTAACTTTACAACGCGAACCTGCAGGTCTTGGTGCTGCCTCCAAGCGCGTCGTTGGCTACGGTTGGGTTTGAAGTTTTGAGCGACGACCCGCAATGGAATACAGGCTGTGCAGTTGTCGCAGTAAGGCCGATACGTAAACAGACCACTGCGTCGAAACCCTTGTTGGACCAAATCATCGTAAACATCTGCTGTGATCACGTGACTAGGCGTTGCTACTTGGGATCGTGCGTTTTGATCGGGTAAGTAACTGCACGGGTAGGGGGCTGTGGCATAAAACTGCAACGCCTGAAATGAGAGTTCATTCAGCATGGCGATTAAATCTCGTTAAATGAACAGGTAATCCCAGTCATTCCGTTTGAATGTCCAGTCACGGTTCGTGTCTTTTGGTGTTTGCTCAACCCATTGGATAAAAGTAGATCTTGGGATTTCTTTTGCACCGAGAGATGCCAGATGTTTGGTGTTTTGCTGGCAGTCTATCCAAGTCAGCCCCTGAGAGCGCGCAAATGCGACCAAACCAGCAAGTGCAATTTTGGATGCATCGGTCCTATTGGCAAACATAGACTCTCCGAAAAGTGTGTCCCCGATCGAAACGCAATACAAACCACCTACAAGTTCGCCTTGAATCCAAGTTTCCACGCTATGTGCGAATCCTGCGTGGTGCAGTGAAACGTATGCTTCCACCATGGACGGAAGAATCCATGTGCCCGAGGCGCCTTTTCGCGGACTTTGCGCGCAGTGACGAATCACTTGTTCAAACGCTGTATCCATGCGCAATTCGCAGTCAACCTGATTTTGAAAGTTTTTCAGAGTTTTGCGAAGTGAACGGTGTAATTTGAAGTGATCCACTTGCAACACCATCCTAGGGTCTGGGGACCACCACAGTACGGGCTGATCTTTGTTAAACCATGGAAATATCCCTTTGCTGTAGGCCTCGTATAAGCGCGAAACGGATAAATCTGCTCCGGCGGCTACTAGGCCTGCTAACTCACTTCCAGCTTTTTGCGCGGAGCTGGCGGGTGGTAACAGGTTTTGCTCATCGATCCATGGAATCCTCATAGGGTGGCATTTTCACCATTTGTTAGAGAGTTTTGACTTTTTATCACCAAGTTAACGCAATCGAATTAACTTTTTTCAAACAAGCATCCTTTGTAATTGCTGGGAGGCAATCCTTAAAAATTAAGTGACTTTTGGGATTGGAACTACCTACAATTCTCTTTTGTCTGACGACAAAGTCTCGACAGTCTCGCTAAGTTTTCCGGAGTTCACTATGCAGTTAATGTGGGTATCAGGGCCCACCGCCTCAGTGCGGACCGTTTCCATCACAGCCAAAAAAGTGTTGGTGGCTGTTTGTGTTTCTGCATTTGTTTTGGTTTCTTTGGGCGTGTTGTTGCATTTCATCGGTTTCCGAATTGCGATTGAGATGAGTCCGAGCCTGGCCAGAAGCATGGGGGGCGTCACGACCGAAGCGGAACAACAAAAAGTTGAGGCGGTCTACCGCGAGCGTTTGGATAACCTGCGTCAAACGATGAATGCCACGGTTCAAGAAATCCGCCAACTTGAAGCTTTGAAGAACAAATTCATGGAAGTCGCGACGCCCGTGAACTTGCGCGATAGGTTCAATAAAAAGGACGATGCACGAGGGGGGCCTTGGGTGGCTCCACGTGTCCAAGGCGCACCCTCACACGATTTGCATGATGACTTTGCTTCGGCGATCAATGAGTTCAATCAGACGCAAGCAGCGGTGAAAACCTTGTCTCAAAACTGGACATCTCAGCTGAGTTGGCTGCATGCGCTGCCTACAGGTATTCCGATGGCGAAAGACTATCGTGTGACCAGTGGCTTTGGCATTCGAAACGACCCGTTCACGGGACAACTTGCGATGCACGAGGGACTCGACTTTGTGGCTGAGCACGGTTCCCCGATTGTCGCCACAGCGGCAGGAACGGTCACGCGTTCAGGGTGGGATTCAGCTTATGGCAATGTGGTCGAAGTCAGTCATATCGAAGGATTTACGACGCGATACGCTCATTTAAGCAAACGTTTGGTAGAAGTTGGGCAAAAAGTGCAGAGAGGTGAGACGATTGCACAACTGGGAAATACTGGCCGTTCTACAGGACCTCATTTGCACTACGAAGTGATGCGTAACGACCGTATTCTTAATCCAACGCAAATGCTGACTCAGACAACTGCTGCGGCGCAGTAAGTCCCTTTACTTTTTGAAAGTTTTCTATGTTTGAAAAGCTCAGAGACAAGTCGTTGTCACCATCGCAAGAGCGCTTTGACACCATTATTGGTCGAACGACTCAAATCTATGGCCGTTTAGTCTTGCTCGATAGCGTTCGCATTGATGGCAAAGTCGTGGGCAATATCGAGACCACCAAGGACAACAAGGTCACTGTTGCAATCGGCAAAACAGGTGAAGTGTCAGGCGATATTACGGCGCATCGCGTCATGGTTGCTGGAAAAGTTGAAGGCAATATTTATGCAGCTGAACGCGTTGAATTTCACAAAGACTCTATCGTTCAAGGTGATATTTCCTATGGCTCCATTGCCGTGGAGCATGGTGCGCGCTTGCTCGGTTTGGTGATTCAAAACCCCATCAGCTCAGCGGCAGCCGCGAATAGCACGACCGATGCTAAAAACGTCATCAAGAAGGCTCAAGAAAGTAGCAGCTAAGTAAAACGCGGTCTGTGTCGCGAAGTTCAGACATAAAAAAGCGCCTTACTAGGCGCTTTTTTAGTTTTAAGGTGGCGGAGCAAGCGGGATTCGAACCCGCGGTGGGCTATTAACCCACACACGCTTTCCAGGCGTGCGACTTAAACCACTCATCCATCGCTCCGAAGCCTCGCATTGTAGCAGTGGGCGAGTACACTTCGGCGCTGTTGTTTTTTTCAAGCTTGAAACGCTCGGAGTCCCGCATGAAATTTCGCTTCCCCATTGTCATCATTGACGAGGATTTTCGTTCTGAGAACACCTCAGGTCTGGGCATTCGTGCGTTGGCCGAGGCCATTGAGGGCGAAGGCTATGAGGTCATGGGCGTCACAAGCTATGGCGACTTGAGTCAGTTTGCGCAACAACAGTCGCGCGCCAGTGCGTTTATCTTGTCGATTGACGACGAAGAGTTCACGCCTGGACCAGACCTCGATCCCGCTGTGTTGAATCTGCGCAACTTCATTGAAGAAGTGCGTCGCAAGAATGCTGACGTGCCGATTTATGTGTATGGCGAAACTAAAACCTCACGTCATTTGCCGAATGACATTCTGCGCGAGTTACATGGTTTCATTCACATGTTTGAAGACACGCCTGAGTTTGTGGCGCGTCACATCATTCGTGAAGCCAAAAGCTATTTGGAAAGCGTGCAACCACCGTTTTTTAAGGCTTTGCTGGACTATGCCGAAGACGGTTCGTACTCATGGCATTGCCCCGGCCACTCAGGCGGCGTGGCGTTTTTGAAGAGCCCCGTGGGTCAGATGTATCACCAGTTTTATGGTGAGAACATGTTACGTGCGGACGTGTGTAATGCTGTGGAAGAGTTAGGCCAACTCTTGGACCACAACGGCGCGATTGGCGAGAGCGAACGCAATGCTGCGCGTATCTTCAACGCCGACCATTGCTTCTTTGTGACCAACGGCACGAGCACCTCGAACAAAATTGTGTGGCATCACACGGTTGCCCCTGACGATGTGGTGGTGGTGGACCGTAACTGTCATAAGTCTGTGTTGCACTCCATCATCATGACGGGCGCTGTGCCTGTGTTCTTGAAGCCGACGCGTAATCACTACGGCATCATTGGTCCGATTCCTCAAAGTGAGTTTGAGCCAGCCACCATTCAGGCCAAGATCAAAGCCAACCCCTTGCTCAAAGGTGTGGATGCCAAGAAGGTCAAACCTCGCGTGTTGACGCTCACACAGTCCACCTACGACGGTGTGTTGTACAACACCGAAACCATCAAAAACATGCTCGATGGCTATGTGGCTAACTTGCACTTTGATGAGGCATGGTTGCCCCACGCTGCGTTCAATCCGTTTTATGGCACATACCACGCCATGGGTAAAAAGCGTGAGCGCCCCATGCATTCGGTGGTGTACGCCACTCAGTCGATTCACAAGTTGTTGGCCGGTATCAGCCAAGCCAGCCATGTGTTGGTGCAAGACTCGCAAAAAACCAAGTTGGATCGCCACCTGTTCAACGAAGCGTATTTGATGCACACCAGCACCAGCCCGCAGTACAGCATCATTGCCAGCTGTGACGTGGCCGCCGCCATGATGGAGCCACCCGGTGGTACCGCCTTGGTGGAAGAAAGCATTGCCGAAGCGCTTGATTTCCGACGTGCCATGCGCAAGGTGGATGACGAGTACGGCAAGGATTGGTGGTTCAAGGTCTGGGGCCCCGATGAGTTGGTCGAAGACGGCATTGGCCGTGCCGACAGTTGGATCATCAAAGGCAAGGGCAAGTCATCCAAATGGCATGGCTTTGGCAACTTGGCCGATGGCTTCAACATGTTGGACCCGATCAAAGCCACCATCGTCACGCCCGGCTTGGACCTGAACGGCAAGTTTGACAAAACAGGTATTCCAGCCAGCATCGTGACCAAGTTCTTGGCCGAGCATGGCGTGATTGTGGAGAAGACGGGTCTTTACAGCTTCTTCATCATGTTCACTATTGGCATCACCAAGGGCCGTTGGAACTCGTTGCTCACCGCATTGCAGCAATTCAAAGACGATTACGACCGCAACCAACCCATGTGGCGCATCCTGCCTGAGTTTTGCCAAAAGCACCGCGCTTACGAGCGCATGGGCTTGCGCGACTTGTGCCAGCACGTTCACACGCTGTATGCCAAGTACGACATTGCGCGTTTGACCACCGAGATGTACCTGAGCGACTTAACACCCGCCATGAAGCCCAGCGACGCTTACGCACAAATCGCGCACCGCAACACCGAGCGCGTGCCTGTGGACGACTTGCTAGGCCGCATCACCACCAGCTTGGTCACGCCATACCCACCCGGTATTCCATTGCTCATTCCAGGTGAGGTGTTCAATAAGAAGATCGTGGACTACCTCAAGTTCGCCCGCGAATTCAACTTGCAGTGTCCCGGCTTTGAGACTGATATCCACGGTTTGGTGGAAGAGGTTGGGGCAGATGGCGTGAAGCGTTATTACGCAGATTGCGTCAAAGCTTGAGCGTTCAACTAAGGCCTCAGCGCTCAACCGCTGGCCTGATGCGCACAAAGCTGGCAAAGCGCGGCACGCCTTTGTCGGTCAATCCTCGGTAGCTGTAAGTCACCCACTGGCCCACGGCCGGTGGGTTTGCTCTTTGGGCGTCTGTGAATCCCGTGCCAAGTTTGAAGCGCAACCCTTGTGGTGTCTCTACCCACAAGGCTCCCAAGCGTTCGGCATGTTTTCCTTGGCCGTGTTCATGGCCAATCACCTTGGCTTCTGCATCTTCGAGAGGTTTGATTTTCAACACATCAGAAGTGCGCCCCTCTTTGTAGAGGCTACTGCCACGGTGCAGCACCAAGCCTTCGCCACCGGCTTGCACAGTTGTATTCAACAAGGCTTTCAATGCCGTATGCGATGACATTCGGGCTTGTGCCACGGCTTGCACCCAGGGCTTGCCAATGTCTTTGACGATGCTCTGATAGCGCAAGATGCGCTCACTGAACGTTTGGCTTGAGATGTGAGCGTCAAACACCATAAAACGCATGGCGCGCCATGCACTGTCCGGTGCTTGTTTTTGTTGGATCACAGAAGCCGCTTGTTCGAATTGTCCCAGCCCTGCCCACAGCTCGCCCTCAAACGGCTGTGTAGGCCAACCCTTCACAAACCAAGTGGGCGGATTGAGTGCTTTGCCGCTGCGGCTTAAGAGTTGATGACCGTCCCAATAGCCGCGTATGCCATCGTATTTCTCACTCACCCAGTAATCAGTGAGTTTTTCGTCGCCTTGGTAGGGGTTAGCCAGCCACAGCGCAGGCGGCTGTGCGGCCCGTGCGAGTAAGGATGCCAGGCTGCTGAGGCAGCCCAAGGAGAGGTGAGAAAGCAAATCGCGGCGTTGCATGGTCGTCTCCTTGGGGCTTGGGGCCCTCAAATGTGACCACCCGCGTGGCCAGGAGCGCCAGCTTACTCTGCTGCAGGCTCGGCAATGCCACCCACAACTTGGCTAAATCCGCCGTCTACATAGGTAATTTCGGCAGTCACACCGGCAGCCAAGTCGGACATCAAGAACGCGGCCACGTTGCCCACGTCTTCGATGGTCACGTTGCGGCGGATGGGGGAGGCTTCAGCAACCACGCTCAAAATCTTGCCAAAGCCCTTGATGCCGCTGGCAGCCAAGGTTTTGATAGGGCCAGCGCTGATGCCGTTGGCGCGCAGGTTTCGGCCTTTGGCACCCAAGGATTCGGCTAAGTAACGCACAGAGGCTTCGAGCGAAGCTTTGGCCAAACCCATGGTGTTGTAGTTGGGTACGGTGCGAATAGCGCCGAGGTACGACAAGGTCAGCACGGCTGAGTTGTCATTGAGGTAGGGCAAAGCTGCTTTGGCCATCGCTGGAAAGCTGTAGGCGCTGATGTCGTGTGCAATGGCAAAGCCTTCGCGCGACAAGCCATCCAAGAAGTCGCCCGCAATCGCTTCGCGTGGCGCATAGCCGATGGAGTGCACAAAACCATCAAACGTTGGCCAGTGGGCTGACAGGTCTTTGAACATTTTGTCAATTTGCTCGTCGCTGCTCACGTCACAGTCGAAAATGAGCTTAGAGTCAAAGTCTGCCGCGAATTCGGTGATGCGGTCTTTGAAGCGCTCACCCACGTAGCTGAAAGCCAACTCGGCCCCTTGGTCATGGCAAGCTTTGGCAATGCCGTAAGCGATAGAACGGTTGGACAATACGCCCGTGATCAGAAGCTTTTTACCAGCCAAGAAACCTGTTTTTGCACTCATTGAATCTCTCCAAAAAAATCTTGCAGAATTGTCGCATGCGTAGCTTCTTTATTTTGTTGGCGTTTTTCTGTTGCAGTCCTACTTGGGCTGGGCATGCCTATGCTCAATTTGGAGACATCAAATACCCAGCCAACTTCAAAAATTTAGACTACGCCAATCCGATTGCACCCAAAGGGGGGGAGTTGGTGTTGGTCCCGCCGTCGCGTTTGTCGAGCTTTGACAAGTACAACCCTTTCACCCTCAAAGGCAATGCAGCCCCCGGTTTGACGGGCTTGGTCTTTGAGTCCTTGCTCACTGGCACTATGGATGAACCCACCACGGCCTACGGGTTGTTAGCAGAAGATGTCAGTGTGGCTGCAGATCGCCGTTCTGTCACATTCAAGCTGCGTTCGCAAGCGCGTTTTCACAATGGTGATCCGGTGTTGGCTGAGGACGTGAAGCACTCGTTTGAGCAACTCATCAGCAAGCAGGCTGCACCGCAGTTTCGTACCTTGTATGCCGAGGTCGCTGGTGTCACGCTGCTAGATGCTCGCACCATTCGTTTTGATTTCAAACGCGTCAACCCTGAGCTGCCGCTGATTGTCGGGGCGATGCCTGTGTTCAGCCGCCAATGGGGCAGTGAGAACGGCTATCCCAAACCCTTCGACAAAATTGTCACGGACACGCCCATCGGCAGCGGGCCCTACAAAATTGGCCGTCTGGTGTTTGGCCGCGATGTGAGCTACGAGCGAGATAACAACTATTGGGCTCGTGATTTGAATGTCCGCAAAGGCATGTTCAACTTTGATCGCATCACCTACCGTCTGTACAAAGACAACACGGCCCAACTCGAAGGTTTCAAAGCGGGTGAGTTTGATTTGGTGCAGTCGTTCATCGCGCGCGAATGGGCAAGGGGCTACACAGGCAAACAATTTGTCAGCCGTGAATTGATGAAGGCCGAGTTCAAACACAACAATGCTGGCGATTTCCAGGGCTTCATGTTCAACACCCGTTTACCCAAATTCAAGGACGTTCGCGTTCGCGAGGCCATTGAGTTGGCCATGGATTTCGAGTGGATGAACCGCCAGTTGTTTTACGGCGCCTACCAGCGCGTGCGCGGCTACTTTGTGGCTAGTGATTTTGAAGCCAATGGCATGCCCGATGCCGCTGAATTGGCCTTGCTCACGCCGTTGCGTGACAAACTGACCCCCAAGGTATTCAGCGACGCTGTGCCGTTGCCCCCTCGTACATCGCTGGACCCTAAATCGGGTGAGACCTTGCGCGACCATTTACGTCGTGCGAAGACCTTGTTGGCGGAAGCTGGCTGGACCTACCGTGATGGCGCTTTGCGCAATGCCAAGGGCGAGCCTTTCACTGTTGAATTCTTGGACAACTCGGGCACGATGGGGCGCGTGATCACCCCCTACAGCAAGAACTTAGAGAAACTTGGCATTCAAGTGAACTACAAAATCATTGATTTCGCCGTGTTGCAAAAACGCTTGGATGTGTTTGATTTTGAAATCATCAGTAACCGCATTGTCGGCAGTGAGTCGCCGGGCACTGAATTGATGGAGCGTTTTGGATCCAAGGCAGCCACCACAGAAGGTTCTGGGAACTTCATTGGCATTCAAGATCCCGCGGTCGATGCCTTGCTCGACAATGTCACCTCAGCCAAAACGCGGCCTCAACTCATCACCGCACTACGAGCCTTAGACCGCGTGCTGCGACATGGCCACTACACGGTACCTCACTGGTATGGCGGGGTGCATCGGGTGGCTTGGCGCAACGGACGTTTTGAATTGCCTGCTGTCATGCCGCGCTATTACCAACCCGAAACATGGGCTTCGGCCACCTGGTGGGCCACGATTGACAACCGTGCCACGTTGGCTGCAACCAAAAGAGCGGAGCGTGCGCCATGAGTTCGTACATTCTCAGACGTTTGTTGTTGATGATTCCTACGTTGTTTGGCGTGTTGCTGATGACGTTTGTGGTCATTCAGTTTGTGCCGGGGGGGCCGGTTGAGCAAATGGTGTCACAACTGCAAGGGCGTGACACGGGCGGTGAGGGGGCTGCTGTCGCAGGCGCTGGCTATCGCGGTCGTCAAGGCGTCGATGCCGCACGCATTGAAGAGATCCGTCAGCAATATGGCTTTGATAAGCCGCCCACTGAACGCTTTGTGCAAATGCTCAAACAGTTTGCTGTATTTGATTTGGGAAAAAGCTTTTTTTATCCCAAAACGGTGTGGGAGTTGGTCAAAGAAAAAATGCCGGTCTCCATCAGTTTGGGCTTGTGGACTTTTCTGTTGAGTTACCTCATTTCTGTGCCCATGGGTGTGGCCAAAGCCGTCCGTGCAGGGTCGACCTTTGACTTTGTGAGCAGTCTGCTGGTGTTGATTGGTTTTGCAATTCCCGGTTTTGTGTTGGGCGTCGCCTTGTTGGTGGTGTTTGGTGGTCAGTTGCAGTGGTTCCCTTTGCGGGGGCTCACGTCAGCCAATTGGGAGCAGCTAAGCTGGGGCGCACGCATCACCGATTATTTGTGGCACATCGTGCTGCCAGTGACATCCAGCGTGTTGGGGGCTTTTGCGGTCACAACCCTGCTGACCAAGAACGCGATGCTCGAAGAAATCCGCAAGCAATACGTGCTCACGGCACGCGCCAAGGGATTGGCCGAGCGCCGCGTGATTTGGAACCATGTGTTTCGCAACGCGTTGATTCCTTTGGTGACAGGTTTTCCAGCCGCCTTCATTGGTGCATTTTTCACGGGTTCACTGTTGATTGAAACCTTGTTTTCACTCGATGGTTTAGGTCTTCTGAGCTACGAAAGCGTGATGCGCCGTGACTATCCTGTGGTGCTGGGCACGCTGTATTTGTTCACGTTGATTGGCTTGTTCACCAAGCTCATCAGCGACCTCTGTTATGTCTGGGTGGATCCGCGTGTCAAATTCGACTGAAGCTTCTTTGTCGCCTAGTCAACGCGCTTGGTTGCGCTTTAGGCACAACCGCCTTGGCTTTTACAGTTTGGTGTTGTTTGTGTTTTTCTTTGGCTTGAGTTTGTTGGCTGAAGTGCTGTGTAACGATAAACCTTTGTTGGCACGTTATGACGGTAGCTTTTACATCCCCATCGTGCACAACCAACCCGAGACCACGTTTGGTGGTGACTTTGATACGCCCACTGATTTTCTAGATCCCTTCATCCAAGCTCAGTTTGACAAGCCCGGCAACTGGGCATTGCATACCCTTATTCCGTACCACCACAGCACATTGAATTACTTCTCTGCCGCCCCCAATCCTGCGCCGCCCTCGGTGGATAACTGGTTCGGAACAGATGATCGTGGTCGCGATGTCTTGGCGCGCTTGCTGTACGGCTTTCGTATTTCGGTGCTATTTGCTCTCGCACTCACTTTGTTTGGCACGGTGATTGGTATTTTGACGGGCGCATTACAAGGCTTCTTTGGCGGCAAGATCGACTTGGCTATGCAGCGCTTCATTGAAATATGGAGCGCCATGCCTGAGTTGTATCTGCTCATTATTTTTTCTGCGGTGTTCGAACCCAGTGTGAGTTTGCTGTTGATTCTTCTGGGCTTGTTTGGCTGGATGGGTTTGTCTGACTACGTGCGTGCGGAGTTTTTGCGTAACCGCCAACTCGACTATGTGCGTGCAGCGCGTGCACTGGGTTTGTCCAACATGCAAATCATGTGGCGCCATGTCTTGCCCAACAGCCTGACGCCTGTGGTGACCTTTTTGCCGTTTCGCATGAGTGCGGCCATCTTGTCACTCACATCGCTGGACTTCTTAGGTTTAGGTGTACCGCCCGGGACGCCCAGTTTGGGGGAGTTGTTGGCGCAAGGAAAAAATAACATTGATGCGTGGTGGATTTCGCTCTCGACCTTTGCCGTTTTGGTGGTGACCTTGATGTTGCTCACCTTCATGGGTGACGCTTTGCGTGATGCGCTCGATCCAAGGAAGGCACGCACATGAGACTGCCTTTGCTTCAGGTGCGCGATTTGCGCATCGGATTTCAGTCTGAGGATGTCGTCAAAGGCATCAGCTTCAACTTAGATCTCGGCGAAAAACTCGCGTTGGTGGGGGAGTCCGGCTCAGGCAAAAGCGTGACAGCACTGAGCTTTGTCAAGTTGCTGGAAGGGGCTCGTGTGTCGGGGCGCGTGCTTTGGATTGCGCAAGATGAAGACACGTTGCATCCAGATGCCACGCACACGCCTGAGACACATGATTTGGTCAAGTTGGGCGAAAAAGAGCTGATCAACATCCGCGGGCAAGACATTGCGTTTGTCTTCCAAGAGCCTATGACGGCTTTGAATCCTTTGATGATGGTGGGTCATCAAATTGCCGAAGTGCTAGAGCTCAAGCGTGGCATGACGCGCGCAGAGGCATGGCATGAGGCCGTTGAGTTGTTGAGCTTGACGGGGATTCCAGAGCCTGTGCGTCGTGCCAGTGCGTATCCACACCAGCTCTCTGGCGGGCAGCGCCAACGCGTGATGATTGCCATGGCCCTCGCATGTCGTCCGCGCTTGTTGGTGGCCGACGAGCCGACCACCGCTTTGGATGTGTCTTTGCGCGCCCAAATTTTGGATCTGCTCAACGACTTGCAAAAACGCTTTGGCATGGCGGTGTTGCTCATCACGCACGATCTCAATACTGTGCGTTACTTTGCCGATCAAGTGTTGGTAATGGAAAAGGGTGTGGTGGTGGAGTCCGGGGCTGTTGATGTCGTGTTGACTTACCCCACGCACCCATACACTCAAAAATTGATCAACAGTCAGCCTCCCCGAGATGTGGTTGAAGCCAAAAGCAATGCGCCTACAGTGATGCAAGCCAGAGCTTTGCGCGTGAACTACCCCACGCGTCGCGCGGGCTGGAAAGGTTGGTTCAAAGACGATCAATTCATTGCGGTGCAAGGCGCTAGCTTCGATTTGCGCGCTGGGCAAACCATCGGCGTGATTGGGGAGTCGGGCTCTGGCAAAACCACCTTGGCGTTGGCAGCGTTGGGGCTCATTCCCCATGAGGGGTCGCTGACCGTGGATGGCACTGCTTGGCACGGCAATGCGGCGCAAGACTTGCCATTGCGTCGCAAAGTGCAAGTGGTGTTCCAAGATCCGTTCTCCTCTTTGTCCCCGCGCATGAACGTGCAGGAGCTGGTGTCCGAGGGGTTGACCCTGCATGCGCCCGAGTTGGACGATTTGGGTCGTTTGCGCCGCATTCTCGTGACCTTGGCGGCGGTCGGGTTGACTGAAACCGAGTTCCCTGGTCTGCTGCAACGCTACCCGCATGAGTTTTCGGGAGGGCAGCGCCAACGCTTAGCCATTGCCCGGGCCTTGGTGATTGAGCCGCAGGTCTTGGTCCTAGATGAGCCCACCAGTGCCTTGGACGCCACCACCCAGTTGCAAGTCATTCAATTGCTGCAAAAGCTCCAACGCGAGCGGGGCTTGAGTTATTTGCTGATCACCCACGATGTCTCGGTCATCCGTGCCATGGCGCACCATGTGATGGTCATGCAGGGCGGGCAGGTGGTGGAGGCGGGGACGTTTGAGCAGGTGTTGAACAACCCGCAAGCCCCGTATACGAAGATTTTGCTAGGGGTCGAAGCCTAAAAATCCCATTTATCCTTTGATAATCAAGCATTTAGGCGCTACAATAAGCGCTTCACGACCAAACGGGCGGGTAATTACCGCTCGTTTTTTTTGGTCGTTTGTTTTTTGAACATTGGATTTCAAGGCGATTTGACGACGTGAGTTTGCAGCAAACAGTAGAACAAACGGTGACCGGTTTAGGTTACGACCTGGTAGAGGTTGA
>JACCEA011638054.1_pt1 | contig 60791 bp, 61 predicted proteins | sample 7449851 | NCBI WGS metagenome assembly JACCEA01 (sample SAMN15323453, study PRJNA562643) | freshwater metagenome | isolation source: river surface water | place: USA:Blue River Watershed | collected 2017-08-18 | reverse complement strand
TCGCAGCAGGTGTTTCTCAAGTAGGTTCATTGGCATCTCGTTATACAGTTTACAAGAATCCATATATGACATCTAACGAAATCTTATTAGGTTTCAAAGGTTCATCATTCTTAGAGACTGGTGCGGTTTATGCTCCATACGTTCCATTGATTATGACTCCATTAGTGTACGACCCAACTAACTTCACGCCAAGACGTGGTGTTATGACTCGTTACGCTAAGAAAATGGTGCGTCCAGAATTCTATGGTAAAATTTATGTTAAAGATTTGGCTTCAATCTAATCTAAACTAAATTTAGAGTAATATGAAAAGGGGAGAACTTAGTTTCTCCCTTTTTTTATGCCCATAACTAGTTGATTTTCAATGGCCAAAAATAATTGAAAAAAAAGTGGTAAAATATTTGGAAAATTAAAAAAAAAGTTGTAGATTAGCTTTATAAGATTGAGAGATAAACAATTAAAACATAAAATATGAAAATTAGAGAATTTTACTTAGAAACCTACCCAACTGATGAGTTAGGATTCGAACTTAATGAAACCCCAACCTTTCCTGGCCTCTTAAATCAATTGATTATTGGTGGTGATGTTTACAATTACATCGGTGTTGGTGATAGTATCATCAGAGAACGATTATTTGAGAAACTTGCTGAGAGTATGGAGGTAAGTTATGATTATGTTTACAATTTATGGTTAAAATAAAATATAAAAGATATGAAAACGCAATTTGAAATTTGGTTAGACGGAGTTAATAAGGAATTTGAAGGTAAAGTATATAGTTGGTCACCTTTAACTGCTAAGAAAGGTTCTAAGTTTATGAAAATCCAACACACCAATCACGTTTGGGGGTTTGTTTCGATGTATGATGGTGAGTTTCAAGGTGTACCTATTAAAAAAGGTGATTTAATGAAACCAGCAAGTTGGAGAGCACCAGCCAAACATAGTAGAGGAAATATATTTGATGGTACTGCTCGATATAAATGGACAGGTCCAGAATATTTGTAAAAAAAGTGGTAAAAAATTTGGAAATATCAAATAAATTACCGATATTAGCTTTGTAATAAGAGATTAAACATTTAAAACATAAAAGACATGAATTATTCAGAATTATCAAAATTATCAGTAGAAGAATTAAGAAACATCAACCAAATGGTTATTGAGTTGATTAAATCAAAACGTACAATTGAATCCTTAGAAAAGAAAATGGGATTGCAAGTGGGTATGAAAGTGACAGTAAATCACCCTAAGTTAATGGGTAGAGAGTTAGAGGTTACTAAAATTAACCGAACAAAAGCGAATCTAAGAGTAATCGGTGGTTTTGCTTCATATAATGTTCCGGTTTCAATGATTCAGTATTAGGTTTAGTTGTTTTTCATATATTTTAGATTTAGAGGGAGAGAAATCTCCCTTTTTTTATGCGTTTATATACTTATTTATATAAAAAAGGAAAATATAAATGGAAAAATTAGCATCAATATTCTTTCATAGTAGAACACAAACCCACGTATTCCATTTAGGAGTAACCGGCCCTGGTTCATATTCAATGCATAAGGCGTTAAATAAATACTATGACGGTATACTAGATTTAATGGATGAATTATTAGAAGCTTATCAGGGTAAATACGGAATTATAACATTTAAACCAGTAAACGGACTTGATACTGACTCATCAAAAGAAAATATAATCGCATATTTTGATAAATTAATTAAATTCTTAGAAACTGAACGTCAATCTGAACAATTAAAAGATAGTTGGATTCAAAATGAATTAGATAATATTGCTAAACTACTGTATACTACAAAATATAAATTAGTAAATTTGGGATAATAAAATGTAAACGGATTATTAGAAGGGAGTGGAGCAATTCACTCCCTTTTTTGTTATTTTATATTTATATGTGAATAATTGTATTAAGGAGAGTAAAATATGTCTCAATCTAGAGTATGGACAGGTGTAGCAACATTTGTTACGGGTAGTTCAACCCCATTTGGTATTTATGATAATGATTCGGAATTCGTTTCCGATGCACCAAAGGTTGCAACATGGTGTGCACAACGATTGGGATATCCAATTGTTGATATTGAACTTTTATCGAGTTCATTCTTTGCTGTTTTTGAAGAAGCAGTAAGTGAATATTCTGCACAAGTGAATCAATTTAACATAAGACAAAATTTAGGTTCATTACAAGGACAACAATTAAGTAATGATTTCTCATCAGCATCAGTTTTAGGTAGTGAATTACATAATGTAATCACAATTGCCGATTCATATGGCACTCTTGCGGGTGTAGGTGGTAATGTAGATGTTAAAAGTGGTTCTATCGATATGAGTAGTGGTAGACAAGATTACGATTTACAAGCTCTTTGGGGTGACGTAAGTGAAAGTGGAGAACGAATTGATATAACACGAGTATTTCACGAACCAACTCCAGCAATTAATAGATTCTTCGACCCTTATTCAGTAAGTGGACAAGGTACATTGAACTTAATTGATGAATTTGGGTTTGGTTCATTCTCACCGGCAGCACAATTTATATTGATGCCAATGTACGAGGATATGTTAAGAATCCAAGCAATTGAATTCAATGACCAAATTCGTAAATCTGCACATACTTTTAATATTACTAATAATAAATTACAAATCTTTCCAATACCCACAACTGATAGTAAACTTTGGTTCGAATATATTGTAAAGAAAGATTTTAGAGAAGGTGCAACAGTTGTAAGACCAAATGTAGTTAGTGATTATTCAAATGTAGGATATAATTTTAAAAGTTACTCATCTATAAATGATGTTGGTAAACAATGGATTAGAAAATACACTCTTGCACTTGCAAAAGAATTATTGGGTGCAATTAGAGAAAAATATTCTACAATTCCTATTCCTGGTTCTGATGTTTCATTAGATGGTGCCGCGTTAAGAGCAGAAGCACAAACGGAAAAGGAAACATTGATGACTCAATTAAGGGAAAACTTAGAAGAGGTTAGTAAAAAACAGAGAATGGAAAATGAATCAAATATCATCGACCATCAACAGAAAATATTAAACAAAGTTCCATTAGCAATATACATAGGATAATATTATATGCCAAAATTTTTTCATAGTAAGGATTTAGATTTCATAAAAACCATTGCTGAAGAAGTGGTGGATTATGTAGTGCAACAAACAATCACATTATTCAAAGTTTCAGTAGGTGAAAGTAAAACAAACTTATATGGTGAATCCATTGGTAAAGTATATCATCAACCCGCAAATTTGATGTGTATTGTTGATAGAGAAAATGTAACAACAAATTATGATGAATTTGGTCCAGATACACAAAACACTGCTGAATTTCGTTTTAATAGACAACGTTTGAGAACACATGAAATACCAAAAATACTTACAATAAATGGGACAGAAGTACCTGCTGATGCTATACAAAATACAATGACAGGTTATCCAGAAGTAGGTGATATTATTTTATTTGATGAATTTTATTATGAAATAAATAATGTACAAGAAACTATGTTGGTAGGTGGTTCACCAAGTATATATGACCCCGAAACAAATACATTTGAAGATACCAATGCACAATTAGTAGTTACTGGTTTCTTAGTAAGACGTTCACAAATACAAATTGAGGAGAGAACATACTAATGTCAATAGACCCATTAAAAAGACCTATTAATAGAGGAGAACAACTTAAAACCGAACCCCAACAACACAAAGGGGTTAAGTTGTATGATGTTGATTTGGCAATTGCTGAACACATGATGGATGTGGTTGTCCCTACGGTCGAAGTATTAGGTGAAAAGGTAAAAATACCAGTTTTATATGGTAATCCAGAGAGATGGAAGAGTATAAAGAAGGATGGATTTTTAAGAGATAAAAACGGTCAAATACAATTACCTTTAATTGTATTCAAACGAAATTCAATAGCAAGAGATGAATCTATTTCTAGTGCAATGAATAGACATTTAGTTTATCCAACTATCACTCAATATTCTAAGAAACATAAATACGATAAGTTTAACTTAATGAGTGGTACAAGAAGACCGGTAGAACAATATAATATAACAATACCGGATTATGTTACACTTACATATGAAGTAAACGTATGGACGGATTATACCGAACATATGAATAAAATAATGGAAGCATTCCAATATGCAACTGATGAATATTGGGGTGATAAAAATGGATTTAAATTTAGAGTAAGAATTGATTCATTTGATAATCAACAAGAAGTTGGTGATAATTCACAAAGAGTAGTTAGAAGTACATTTAGTATGACAGTAAGTGCATATTTACTACCTGAAAAATTCGATAATCAATCAACAACTAAAAAATCACTTTCACCTAAAAAAGTAGTTTGGGGTATAGAAACTGATTTAACTGGAAACACACATACTAACTATTCTTCTAAAAACGAAGTAGTGTATAACGAGTATTCAGATATATTAGATTTTATCACTATTAGGGGTTCATATGAGGGTACTTTTGTAAATAGTAACACAATTACGTTAGATAATGTAAAACTCCCCGAATGCCCGCCAGAATTGAGAAGTAGTTTTGATGATACAAACTGGTTTAGAGTTTATATTAATGGTGTACTTATTAAACCTGCAATATACAATTACACATATAATGTGAATACTAATAGTGTAACATTTACATTTAATACGAATACTCCTGCATCTGCTACACAATTAGGATATGTATTAGAAAATACGGATGAATTTTATGTAACAGGTAAATTTATAGAATTATGATTACTCCATTAGGTGATATAAATCGTTTGTTAAAACAAATGCACGAACCAGATGAATATCATTTGGTGCCGTATGATTTATCACATCCAATTTATTGGTTTTGGATATTACGAAACGCTGTAATTAACGATTTACCGACAGAATTAAGAAAAAATGTAAAACAACATGCTCGTTTTGATGTATTTGTAAATGGACAATTTATTGGCCCAAAAGATTATATAATAGAACAATTCGGAAGAGATATAATAGTAAAATTTAAAAAATCAAATTTTGATTATAGTTTAGGAAGATTAGATACTATAAAATTAGAAGGTGATTTCCAAATAAAAGAAATTTCTCAAACTATAACACAATCTGATACATCTAATATACCATCTGCATTAAGATATATAGCAAATGAAGATGGTAGTAATATGATACAAGAAAACGGAGACAGATTATTTTTGATATAATGAGAAATAAACCAAATATACCAAAAATGCCTTATAATAATAGAGGTAGACTTAAAACTTTAATTAATGAAGTAATTGAGGATACATCGTTATATCCACACATACCAGACCAATTAATATTATTAGATGATTTAATAACATTAGTTTTGTGGAATAAGAAATTTATGGTTGAAGAGATGAAAGTAGATAACCCAAAAGATTATATTGATATTTATTTACAAGGTATTAAACAAAGTAGTAATATTTATGATATTGGTGTCAATGGTGAAAACATTGTAATTACCTTCGGTCAACAAATAGTTTTGTTTCAAAATCAATTAACAATTAATGACTTTTTAGTAAAAGGAAAAATAGTGAGTATTTAAGATATGGCTACACTTATTCAAAGTAAACAAATAGAAGGCGTTGTAACCGCATCGGTAATCGATGGGGTTTTTGTAGTATCTGGTTCACAAGTATTGACTGGTTCATTATTTGTTGATGGTGATATTACCGCATCTAATGTTGTGCAAGCTTCACAATTTGTTGGAGATGGTAGTAGATTAACAGGTGTAGTTGCTGAAGGAACTGGTATCAACATAATAAGTGGTTCAGTTGATGCAGTTGTAGCAGAAGTACGATTATCAGGTAGTGGTGCACCCATAACTATAATAAATTCAAATACTGCTTCAATTGAAATTAAATCACCATATGAAGTAGGTGGTTTATTTAGAATATATGATAATTATGTAAGTTTAACATCATCTTCTGTCAATTATTTTACCGATGGTCAAATTGTGTATGTTAAAGATACTAATACATTGTATCAATCAGATATAACTTATGCAGATTTTGTAAACACATTTACTGATACAATAACTTGGAATGTTTACACCTTTGCAATTGGCGATTCATCTGTAAATGCAGGAGATGGTATATCTAAATCAGTATCATCTGGTATTACAACCTTAACTTTAAATACAGGTTCTGCACACTTTTCAAATGCAGTAGAATACATCATATCATCGGGGTCCTATATGATTGATGCCGGCACTATTTAATCAATCCTAAATATTTTTATATTTATACATAAATCGACACTAGATAGTGTTTTTTCATTAGGCATATGTCCTTAAAACTCAACAAAAGGTTATAAAATTAACAAAAACTAAAAAAGGAAAATTTAAATGGCACAAATAATCAAACATAGACGTGGTTCGCTCGAATCCGTTGCAAGTGCTACTAAAAGAGCCGGTGAATTGTTAGTTGTAACGGGTTCGTCAGGAATTACGGCAACTAATGGTAACTCTATCTTATTCGTAGGTATCGATGGTTCGACAGTAACAGCAGCAAACAAAATCTTACAAGGCACAACAGTTCCAGATTTATCTGGTGCTTCATATGATACATCGGTAGATGGTATTCCGTATTACGATACATCTGCACAAAAATTATACATCTTAAATAAAGGTGGAAACGTTGAAATTAAAGCAACAGCCAACACAGGCGGTACAGGTATCGTTTCTGGTTCTTCTCAAGTAATTTCATTATTACCTACGGGAACTATTAGTGGTTCTTCTCAAGTAACAATTTCATCTACAACTGGATACACCGATTTCAGTTCATCATTAAATAGTAGATTAGTAACTGCTAGTACAAATGTAACTGAATTATATGCAACTGCATCTGACCACGAAACTAGAATTGATTCTATTGAATCATCTATTGGTGGTGCAAGTGGTATTGGGTTAAGAGTATCTTCATTGGAAGCATTTAGTGGTTCTCAAGAAACTAAAGATAACGCAATAGGAGTTTTTACTGCATCCGTAAATTCTGATTTATCAGTAATACATGCATTCACTTCATCTCAAGAAACAAAGGATTCTACTCTTGCAACTTATACAGGTTCAATTGATACTAAAAACTCAACATTAGGAACTTATACTGCATCATTAGAAACTAAAAACTCTACTCTTGCAACTTACACAGGTTCAATTGATACTAAAAATTCAACTTTAGCAACTTATACTGCTTCAGTTGATTCTCAATTAACTGCATTAAATACGTTTACACAATCACAACAAAATCAAAACGCTAAACTTGCAACTACTGGTTCAAATATATTTCAAGGAACTCAAACAATTACTGGTTCACTTTATATTACAAATAACTTAGTAGTACAAGGTTCATCATCTTTACAAAATATTACTGCATCTGCAGTTGATATTGGAACTAACACAGTAGTTTTAAACACAAACTCACCTGCAGTTAGATTCGGTGGTGTAAGTGTACAAGATTCGGGTTCAGGACAAGGTGTAAGTGGTTCTTTATTATGGGATTCATTTAATAATCGTTGGTTATATGTACATCCACAAGGTAGTGGAGAAGATTATAATTCCGCAATATTAATTGCTGGTCCTAAAAATACAGGAACTGTTGGTGATGAAACAACTTTAACATCTGGTTCGATTCAAGTAGCATTAGGTGAAGACCACATTGGTGATTCGATTATAACACAAAATGTAGGTGCAACTAAAATCACTATCACAGGTGGATTGGATGTAACTGGTAATATTAGTGGTTCAATAATTGGAATTGGTAATGTTGCAGTATTTTCTGCATCGGTAGATAGTAGATTAGATTCAGTAGAGGCTTCATTAGGTGGAGGTGGTTCAATTGGTACACGTGTATCTGCATTAGAAGCATACACTGCATCAAATGATTTAGATATTACTGAATTATTTGCTACTGCATCTAATCACGAAACTCGTGTTGATGCATTAGAATCATTTAGTTCATCATTAGATACAACTTTTGTAAACGAAACACAATTAACAAACTTATCTTCTTCGGTAGATTCTCGTTTAGTTTCATTAGAAAGTTTTGAAGATGGTATCAATACCACAATCAAAACTAAATTAAATACTGAAACAGTAATTAGTGGTTCATCACAAGTATCATACACAGGATTATCAAATATCCCTGCAGGTATTGTAAGTGGTTCATCTCAATTAGATTCAACCACAATTAATAGTTTAAAAGTAACATCTGGTGAATTAAGTGGTTCATTTAGTGGTTCATTCAAAGGCGATGGTTCTCAATTATCAGGTTTAGTTACTGATTTAAGAATTAGTGGTTCAACTGGTAATGATGTAGTTTCATTATTGACAGATGCATTATTAGTAACTGGTTCAAATGGTGTTAGTACAGCAGTAACAAATAATACTATTACAATCAGTGGTACAAACGCAAGTACATCTGCAAAAGGTGTGGCTTCATTTGATGCTGATGATTTTTCAGTAACAACCGGTAACGTATCAATTAAAGATGGTGGTGTTAGAGCTGTTAATTTAAACGCTAACGTTGCAGGTACTGGTATTTCATTAAATGGTGCTGATAATACAATTGAAGTTGATTATGGTTCAACATCTGGTACTGCGGTTGAAGGTAATACATCTTTAACTATTCAAGGTACATCAAATGAAATCCAAATTTCAAATGGTTCAGTTACATTAGGTAATGGTGGAACTGTTACAATTGGATTACCTGATTCAGTAACAATTGCAACTGCATCTATTCAAAACAATTTGAGTGTTGGTGGTAATGTTGAAATTACTGGTAACTTATACGTTAATGGTACAACAACTACAATTGACTCTACAACTATCCAATTGGGTGATAATATCATCGAATTAAATGGTAATGCAGGTGCTAATGGTGGTTTATTAGTAAAAGATTCTACTAACCCTAACACTGCTTCTGGTTCATTATTGTGGGATTCTACAAATGATTACTGGAAAGGTGGAGCATTAAATTCTGAAAAAGAATTTGCTAGATTAAATGCTACTCCAACTTCAGGTTCAGTTCAAGTAATCGGTGCAAACGGATTATTAGTTGATTCTGATATTTCTGATGATGGTGTTAAAGTAACAATAGGTTCAGATTTAATCATCAATGGTTTAACTGCAAATACTTTCGTTGTTGCAAATGCAAGTAAGAAGTTAATTTCAATAGCACCTTCAAACGCTGGTGATTTAATACAATGGAATGGTTCATCATTCGTTGCTTCAAACGAAATTGATGGTGGAACTTTCTAATAGTAAACTATAAAAAAATAAGAATCCCTCACAATAGTGGGGGATTTTTTTTTAACTTTTGGTTTTACAATACTTATATAAGTGTAAATGGCATTATGCATGGGGTAAATTTACCAATTATTTATATTTATATGAAATAAAATAGGAAATCACAATAAATGGCTGCAATATTAAAATTAAGAAGAGCATCTACCACTCCAAATCTTGTAAAATCGGAATTGTTTTATAACGAACAAAAAGAAACATTACAAATTGGTAAGAATGATATCGCTAGTACCGATGTAGTAACATTGGTAAAATTAACTGATGTTAATACTGGTAATTTACAAATAGTAGGAACTATCTCAGGTTCTTCTTTAAATCTTAGTGGTGATATTACTGCTTCTTCTGCATATTTTAAGGGAGATGTACGTTTAGATGGACAAATAGTGTTGGGTGATGTTCCACAAGATAATATTAGTGTAAATGCACAATTTAGTGGTTCATTAATTCCATCTGGTTCATCATCTACTTTCGATTTGGGTTCACAGACTCAATATTGGAGAAATGTATATGCAACAAATATAAATGGTAATATTACCGATATTAAATTATTACAATTTACTGCATCTCAAGAGACAAAAGATTCTACTCTTGCAACATATACAGGTTCGGTAGATACTACTTTAATTAATTTAGCTAGTAAAAATAATACATTAGGAACTTATACTGGTTCCATCGATAATAAGTTTATAACATTAGGAACTTATACTGGTTCAAACGATACAAAATGGAGTACATTAGAAAATGTAACATCATCGTTAATTAACGCAACTGGTTCATACGCTACAACTGGTTCTAATATTTTTATTGGAAACCAAACTATCACCGGTTCATTAGTAACCACTGGTTCTAAAGTTGAATTTAACGTAGAATGGCCAACTGCACCTGCAGAACAACATATTGTAAAAACTAACGGATTTACACTAGATGGTAGACAATATGAATATGGTGCTCTTGCGTTAGAACATTTTGAAGATTCTCCTGGTACATATCATAATGCAATTTCAATGTATATGTATGCACCGGATTTTTCTTATGGTTCGGAAGTATTAGTTGGTCCATATCGTTCACATTTACAACTTCAACCATCTGGTTCAACTGATATAAGTTTAGCAAATATTTCGGTAGAAGATTTAAAAAATGGTAAATCTGTAGCAAAATTATATGCAGATATTTTAGAAATAGGTGTTTATAATGGTGAACGTATAAAAATTGGTAACCCTAGTTCAAGTATAGAAATATATGGTGAGGTTACTGCATCAAAACAAATATCTGCACCATTATTTTCTGGTTCTATATATGGAATTTCTGATACTCTTAATTTCAGTCAATCAGTAGATTTTAGATTAGATAGTTTAGAAATAAATAGTGGTAGTGTAAACAACTCTATAACACTTTTAAATTCATTTAGTCAATCCGAAGAAACTAAGAATTCAACATTAGCATCCTACACAGGTTCAGTAAATAATCAATTAACTGAATTATATTCAACTGCTTCAAATCACGAAGTAAGAATTAATGGTATTCAAACATATACCTCATCATTAAAAACTGCTTTAGAATTAACTGGTTCGAATGTAACAATTTTAGGTAACTTAAATGTAAAAGGAACTCAAACTGTTATAAACTCAAGCATTGTACAATTAGATGATAGTGTAATTGAATTAAATGGTACTGGTGCATCAAATGGTGGTTTATTAGTTAAAGACCCAACATCACCAAACACATTGAGTGGTTCGTTGTTATGGGATACTACTAATGATTACTGGAAAGGTGGAGTATTAAATCAAGAATCTAAACTTTTATTAGCAGGTGGTGATAATGTAGTATCTGGTTCTGCTCAGGTGGTCGAATCACTTAAATCAACTTTCTTAGAAATTGAGGGTGATAGTGTAGTATCTGGTTCATCTCAAATAGATTTAACACAAACTACAAATTATAGTAGTGGTATAAAAGATAGATTAAATGCTGAAACAGTAATTAGTGGTTCATCACAAGTAATTATATCAGAATCAGCTGATTATGTGTCATCAATTAAACATAGATTAAATATAGAAGGTGTAATATCATCATCTATACAAATAGATGTTCTTAACACAACAAATTTTACAACATACTCAAGTTCAGTTGATTCTAAGTTAGTTCAACTGGCAAATGATAGTGCATCACAAGATGGTAGATTGGATAATTTAGAAATATTCTCTTCATCTCAAGAAACTAAAAATTCTACTCTTGCAACATATACTGGTTCAAACGATACGAAATGGAGTACATTAGAAAATGTAACTTCATCATTAATCAACGCAACTGCATCATATGAAACACGAGGTAATAATATTGTATCAGGTTCATCTCAACTTACTGAATCATATGATTTAAGATATGCAAATTCTGCATCTTTCCATAGTTTAGTAGGTGCATGGGATTCTGGTTCACAAGGTTCAATTAGAGAAGCAGCATTTTATAATGTAACTTCATCTGCACAATTAGATACCGGTTCTATTACATCTGCTTCATTAAACGATACGTTTATATTCACAGCTGGTGCAACAAAAGAATATGTAAACTGGAGAACTGAAGCTATATTAGATGCAATCGGTGCAGCAGATATTACTGCAGTTGAGGCTGGTAATGGTTTGAGTGGTGGTGGTGTATCGGGAGATGTAACATTATCTATCAATACTGGTTCTACACACTTTACAGATGGTGTAAAAACTAAATTAAACATTGATGGTGTAATTTCTGGTTCATCTCAAATTGTTAGTATTTTAGGGCCATTAAATACATTCAGTTCATCTCAAGAATTAAAAGATTCAACTCTCTCAACTTATACAGGCTCAGTAAACAATCAATTAATTGAATTATATTCAACTACTTCAAATCACGAAGTAAGAATTGATAATTTAGAAAGTTGGAGTTCATCATTAGATACATTATTTGTTACTGAAACTGAATTAACAAATTTATCTTCTTCAATTGATAGTAGATTAGATAATTCTGAAACTTTTTCATCTTCGATTGATACTACAATTAAAACTAAATTAAACGTAGAAGGTGTACTTAGTGGTTCATCACAAGTATTAGGTGGAAGTGGGATACTATCTTCATCAAATGAAACATTCAATACATTCTCATCATCAGTTGATAGTAGATTGGATATTGCAGAATCATTTAGTTCTTCAATTAATACAACTATTAAAACTAAATTAGATGCAGAGGGTGTAATTTCTGGTTCATCTCAAATTGTTAGTATATTAGGACCATTAAACACATTTAGTGCATCCGAAGAAAGTAAAAATTCAACGTTAGCAACTTATACAGGTTCAAACGATACAAAATGGTCTACATTAGGTTCATTAAGTGGTTCATTTGCTAGAATAGATTCAGCAAATACATTTAATGCTTCTCAAATTATAAGTGGGTCATTAACTATAACACAAGATTTAGTTGTATTGGGGTCATCATCAATTCAAAACATTAGTTCATCTCGTTTGGATATTGGTGATAACATTATTCAATTAAATGTAAATCAACCATCAGTTCGCTATGGTGGAATTGCTATATTCGATTCTGGTTCGGCAGGTGGGTCTGGTTCATTCTTATACGATGCTGTACAAGATGAATTCATATTTGTACACAAAGGTGATGGTACAAATATAACATCTTCACATTTTGTGTTAGGACCTGAAACTATCGATGATTTAGGAAACGAACTTTATTTAACAAATAATAGAATACCAAAAGGAACAGGTAAGGAACACTTAAATGATTCAAATATTACCGATACTGGTACTTTAATTACTTTAGGTTCTGATGTAGTTGTGACGGGTACACTTGTTACTACTGGTACCCCATTAGTATCTGGTTCATCTCAAATAACATTGTCATCTACAATAGGTGGTGGTACTTCTGCAAATGTACAATTTGGTTCATTAGGAATCGGAATGACTGCAAGTGGAACTACTGGTAGAATTGATGCTACAAACGATATCGTAGCATATTCATCATCTGATAGAAGATTTAAAGAAAATATAACTCCAATTGAAAATGCATTAGATAAAATTAACCAAATCGGTGGATATGAATTTGATTGGAAAGATGAAAATAAAATTGAGCATGGATACGAAGGACATGATTTAGGAGTAATCGCACAAGAGATTGAAATGATTGCACCGGAATTGGTTCAAACTCGTGAAAATGGGTATAAAGCAGTCAAATATGATAAGTTAGTTTCAGTATTAATACAAGCTGTAAAAGAACTTTCTGCTAAAGTAACCGAATTGGAAAATAAATAAATACTTATAGTAAAGAAAAGATAAAAATATGGCACAAATCATTAAATTCAAACGTTCCACCACCAGTGGGGCAGTTCCCGGTACTGGTTCGTTAGAGTATGGTGAAATTGCTATGAACGTTACGGATGGTAAAGTTTTCTTTAAAAAAGGAAACGATACTATACAAGAATTAGTAGCAACTAATACTGATACTCCAATCACAGGTTCTATAAACATTACAGGTGCAGTAACTGCATCTTATTTTGTTGGTGACGGTAGTAGATTAGAGAATATCACAGTATCTCAAAATGCAACAATTCAACGTTCATTTACTAATTCATCTACTTGGGTTGTAAATCATAATTTAGATACACCTAATGCAATTGCACAAGTATATGATAGTAATGGGTATCAAATTATTCCAGAAACACTACGACATACCAATAATAACACTATCACTATAACATTATCATCTGCACAAAGTGGATATGTAGTTGTAGCAAAAGGTGGTCATATTGTAAGTGGGTCAGTTGATTCTAGTAACGTTAGTGGATTAAATGATTCAATCACAAATCAAGTAAATGTTTTAGGAGTATTTAGTGGTTCTGCCCAAATTACTTTGAATGGAGATGTGACAGGAACAGCAAACGCAACAACGATAACACAAATAGACGGAGGTTCTATTTAAAAAATATATATTTATTATAAGTTAAATAATTAAGGAAAAAAGAGATGATAATACATAGTCCAATAGTTTCAGGTTCACTAACATTCGCGAATGGTGCGACATTCACCTTACCAACGGGTGGTGTATATAGTGGTTCATTTAGTGGTTCATATCAAGGTGCATCATTTGCAGGTGGTACATTCACCGGTAATGGTAGCGGATTGACGTTTGGAGGGACTGGAATTGTTTCTGGTTCATCACAACTTACAACTGAATTTGATGCTAGATACTTAAACACAAGTGGTGATGGGATTGTTTCATCATCTGCACAAGTAACTGAATTGTTACCAACGGGAGTAGTTAGTGGTTCATCTCAAATCGTTAGTATATTATCTCCATTAAACACATTCAGTGCATCAGAAGAAAGTAAAAATTCTACTCTTGCATCTTATACTGGTTCGGTAGATACTAAGAACTCAACATTAGGAACTTATACTGCTAGTTTAGAAACTAAAAATTCAACTTTAGCAACTTACACAGGTTCAATTGATAGTAAAAATTCAACTTTAGCAACTTACACAGGTTCAGTAGATACTACATTAACTAATCTTGCAACTAAAAATTCTACATTAGAAACTTACACTGCATCATTAGAAACTAAAAATTCTACTCTTGCAACATATACTGGTTCGGTAGATACTAAAAATAATACATTAGGAACATATACTGCTAGTTTAGAAACTAAAAATTCTACATTGGCTAGTGTAACTGGTTCATTATTATCATCACAAACTAATTTAAACACATATACTGGTTCATTACTTAATGCATTCCAAGTAACTGGTTCTAAAATTAATTTCTTAGGTGATGTTACCATTTATGGTACACAATCGGTAATTAATTCTCAAAATGTTCAAATTGCTGATAATATTCTTTATTTATCACCAACTGCATCAGTAGATAATGATTTAGGTATCGTTGGACACTACAATGATGGTACATATCGTCATGCTGGTATCTTTATGGATGCAAGTGATGGACACGCTTGGAAAGTATTCAACTCATTACAAGATGAAACGATAGGTACAGTAAATACCTCAGGAACTGGATTTGCTTTAGCAGATTTTAAGGCAGGAGTAATTACAGGTACTTCTTTTACAGGTACAATCAATTCTACAAATGGTGTTGTATCGGGCTCATCTCAAATTGCTTTTAGTGGTGTGACTGGAACAGTTTCAAACGCACAACTTGCAAACTCTACGATTAGTGGTATAGCATTAGGTTCTAACTTAGCAACATTAACAATTGGTACTGGTTTAAGTGGAACTTCATATAATGGTAGTAGTGCAGTAACAATCGCTAATACCGGTGTAACTTCAAACGTAGCCGGAACAGGTGTGACAGTGAGTGGAGCAACTGGTGCTGTAACAATATCAATTGGACAATCCGTAGCAACTTCTGCTAACGCACAATTTAATTCATTAGGAATCGGTATGGCTGCATCTGCTACTGCTGGTAGAATTGATGCAACAAATGATATCGTAGCTTACTCATCTTCGGATATTCGTTTTAAAGAAAATATCAAACCAATTGAAAATCCATTAGAGAAAATTTCTAAGATTAGTGGTAACACTTACGATTGGAAAGAAGAAAATAAGATTGAGCATGGATATGAAGGAAACGATGTGGGTGTTATTGCTCAGGAGATAGAAGAAGTTCTTCCACAATTAGTTCAAACTCGTGAGAGTGGATATAAGGCAGTTAAATATGATAAATTAGTTGCTTTGTTGATTGAGGGTATTAAAGAACAACAATCTCAAATCGAAGAATTAAAAAACAAAATTGAAAAATTAGAAAACGGAAAATAATTTCCAAACTCCTTATATAAGGAGTTTTCTAATTTAAGTAATTATATAATGAAATTGGTAAGTCATACATATGGCACAAGTATTAAAGTTAAAAAGAACTGCAGTTCAGGGTAAAGTACCTACAACCAGCTCCTTAGAATTAGGAGAGTTGGCTGTAAATACTTACGATGGTAAGATATATTTTGAAAAGGATAATGGAACACCATCCGTACAATCAGTATTAGTTACTGATGCAACCATAACTGGTTCACTAAATTTAATCGGTGCTATAACGGCTTCATATTTCAAAGGTGATGGTTCTCAAATAACCAATTTACCTGCATCTGATATATCGCAAGTTGCAACTATAAACTATGCGTTTTTCAATTCATCAAATATAGCAGTTAGTCATAATTTCAATTCACGAAATGTAATAGTTTCAGTATATGATTCAAATTATGCACAAATTATACCATCATCAGTAACTCTTACTGATTTAAATACTGCAACGATAACATTATCATCTACTCAAAGTGGATATGTAGTTGTAGCAAAAGGTGGACATATAGTTAGTGGTTCTGCTGATGATGCAAATAAATTAAATGGACAATCTGGTTCATATTATTTAGATTTTTTAAATCATACTAACGTTCCAAGTGGATTAGTTAGTGGTTCATCTCAAATAATTTCTATATTAGGTTCTTTAAATGATTATACATCATCACAAGATACTAAAAATTCTACATTAGGAACATATACTGGTTCTATTGATACTACTTTAACTAATATTGGAAATAAATTTACAACATTAGGAACATATAGTGGTTCAATTGATTCTAAATTTACAACATTAGGTGATTATACAACATCAGTTGATACCAAATGGAGTACATTAGAAAATGTAACATCATCATTAATAAATGCTACATCTTCATATGAAACAAAGGGTAGAGGTATTGTTTCAGGTTCATCTCAAGTAATTGGTATATTAGATTCGTTAAACACATACTCATCTTCATTAAAAACTGCATTAGAACTAACAGGTTCAAATGTAGTAGTATTGGGTAATTTAAGTGTTAGAGGTACAACAACTACAATCGATTCAACAACTATTGAGTTAGGTGATAATATCATTGAATTGAATGGAACTGGTACTACAAATGGTGGATTAATAGTAAAGGATGAAACTGGACCAAATACGACAAGTGGTGCTTTACTATGGGATTCTACTAATGATTATTGGAAAGCAGGACAACTAAATAACGAATCTAAAATTTTATTAGCAGGTGGTGATAATGTAGTTAGTGGTTCATCTCAAATAGATTTAACACAAACTACGGGATATACATCATTTAGTTCATCATTGAATAGTAGAGTTATATCATTAAATAACTATACCTCATCTCAAGATACTAAAAATTCTACGTTAGGTACATATACTGGCTCAATTGATACTAAGAATTCTACATTGGGTACATATACTGGTTCAAACGATACGAAATGGAGTACATTAGAGAATGTAACCTCTTCATTAATCAACGCAACTGCATCATATGAAACAAAAGGAAATGGTATTATATCATCTTCTGCACAAATTGTTTCATCGTTAAACAATCAATCAGTTAATTTTGGAACTGGTTCAATAACTGCATCTTATTTTGTTGGAGATGGTAGTGGTATCACAAATGTTGTAACTGAAATTGCAGAAGTTGCAACTATTACTTCATCATTTGATAATCAATCAACAATAGCAGTAACACATAATTTCAATACTAAAAACGTAATAGTTTCAGTATATGGAATAAACGATGCACAAATCATTCCATCATCAGTAACACTTACTGATAATAATACTGCTACAATTGTATTATCATCTGCAGATAGTGGTTATGTGGTAGTTGCAAAAGGTGGACATATTGTAAGTGGTTCTACCTCTTGGAGCAACTTAGCAGGAATGCCAAGTGGATTAGTTAGTGGTTCATCACAAATAACATCTTTAACAACATATAAAGAAACAGTTAGTGGTAATAGTATTTATACTATAACACATAATCTTAATGAAGAATATCCAATAATTCAAGCATGGAACACTGCAAATAAAAGACAAGAAATTCCATCTATTATTGAATCAACTTCTGTCAATGCACTTTCATTAACATTTAGTGGAACATTTAGTGGATTAATTATAGTTAAAAAATAAGTTATGTATGATGTTTTTTATACAACTGGTGGCGGCCCGTGGGTTAATGCTGGTTCTGATATTTGGGTAAATCTTTGGATGGAGTTAGTTGCTCCTAAATTAGATGTTAAACCTATTCTTTTAATTCATCGTAATAAACCACCTGGCCACGAAGATTATCAATTTCCAATAGAAACTCATTGGCATGGTGATGATATTCAAAAATTTGAAGAATTATGTAATGGTGCACGTAGAATAAACATTTTACATGGACATTATACTCCGATGAAACCGATTGTAGATAATAAACATAAAATTCATTCAAATGTTTTACACAATTCAGTAGACCATATCTTAAAATCACAAATATTAAGTGATGTACCAATAGGATGGCATCCATATTTAAGTTCTGATTGGGAATCCGATGTGATTGAATATTCTAAACATAATATTTGGGTTGGATTGTATGATATCTTACATAAAAATGTAAAAATACCTAATTTTTATGAATTTAAATTAGAACTACCACTTTCAGAATCAAATAAGATAGGATTTGCTGCTAGAAGTGAAGGTAGAAAAAATCCTCACTATTTAGATAGATTACCAAGTTTAATATTTACAAATTCCGTAGAATTTAATTTACTTTGGAAAAATGGTGTAAAAATAGATTTATCTAAATCTAAAATATACCATTACAATTCAGAATTCAAAGATAAATTTTATAATATGAATTGGGGGATATCGCATTCCGCATTTACATCCGAACCTTTTGGGTATTCTATATTTGAAGCAGTAGATAGAGGTAAATTACCTATAATACACACTAATTGGTGTAAAGATTTTGATTATCCATATCGTGCTTCATCTAAAAAGGAATTTAGTGATATTTATAGTGAGATTACTTCGCAATCATACGAAACGAAATTATTTTGGTTTAATAAAATAAAAACGTTTATGAAACGAAATTTTACTGATAAGGATTATTGGATAGAATCTTTATTGGATATTTATAACATATAGGAGAAAAATGGCAACATTAACATCAGGTAATACATTAAGTTTAAACGGATTAGCATCAGCAACTGGTCAAAGTACAAAATCACTTTCAGCAGCAAAAGGTAACACAACTGGCCCTATTGCAATGTCTTCATTCGCAATTGATTCAGTAGGTTCAGTTAGTGGATATACTTACGCAGTAGAAGGTACAACTGAAACTTATACATTAGGTTTTAGTGGTGATGGTACTAATTTTAATAGAATTAGTGGTAGAGCAGCAAACTTTACATGGAGTGTACCTGCAGGTTCTTATATTACATTGGGAACGAATAGTGGTGCAAGTTGTACATTTAGTGTATCTAATATGAATCCACAATCTCCAAGTTCTCAAACAGTATTACAATCTATACAATCTAATACTATTAGATGTGTATTTAACGATGGATTTAACGACCATATCGGTATAGGTAATGGATATGGTGCAAATAAAGATAAGACAGTTTATTCAGTAGATTCTTACGATGGTAACTCCGTTGCACTTTGTTTAACATCAGATTCTCCAATTATAATGGCTGATGGAAGTATAAAGGAAATAGGTGAAATCGAAGAAGGTGATGTATTAAAAGGATATTCTATCGGTGGTTTAGATGAAAATTCAGATGGAACATTCTATGATTGGTCAACATCTAATTTAAACACAACTGCTAAAGATGTAACTGTTGTAAATGTAGTATATTCTTTCACAGGAAAATATTATAGTATTAACAATGGTCAAATCACTGCAACATCAGAACACCCACTTTTAGTTAAAGAATTATCAAGTGGTGATTATAAGTTTAAACAAGTATTCTTATTAGAGGTTGGTGATAAATTAGTTAAATCAACTGAAAACGGATTAGAAGAAATTGATATAACTTCAATTACAATAGAAAACGAAACAACTGAAATTGTTTCAATTGACGTTGAAGAAAATGATACATATTTAGTTAATGGGTATATTACCCATAATAAAGGTGCTAACTCACATAGTGATTTAGGTACACCATCTGCTCCAACCGGATTAGCATATTCATCACCACGTATTGATTGGACTGCTGTGACAGGAACTGGTACAACTGGTGTTACTGCATATGATGTACAAATTGATAACAACTCTGATTTTAGTTCACCAACATTAGATTATTCAGAATGGAGTACAACTGGATTAGAGGTTAATTCACTTTTATCGGCAGGAACTTACTATTGTAGAGTTAGAGCAATTGACCACGGATTGAAAAGTAACTGGTCTTCTACTTTAACATTTAGTAGATAATAAAATTACGTTTCCGAAATTTTGGTATATTTATATATACAATTATTAAAATCAAAATAATATATCAAAATGGAAGAACAAATTAAGTTTACGGAAGAAGAGGTTAAAGAAATCAACAATTTAAGATTCGAAGTTGGTTCAGTTTTCACTCAATTAGGCCAAATTCAGATTGAAAAACGTAAGAGATTGGAAGAGTTAGAACAAAACGAAACCAGTTTATTAGAAAAATATACTGAATTAGTTGCTAAAGAAGATATCCTATTCAAAGGATTGAACGAAAAATACGGAGATGGTGATTATGACCCAAATACTGGGATATTCACACCAATCCAAAAATAATATCATCGTTACGCATATAAAAAAATAATATTTTAGAAAAAGTAATTTATACTTATATGTGTATCATTACACAAACTTTAATTAGGAGTAAATAAAATGGCAGAAAAGATTGTATCACCTGGTGTATTCACAAGAGAAAATGACCTTTCATTCTTAGCACAGGGAATTGGAGAAATAGGAGCAGCAATAGTAGGACCTTTTGCTAAAGGACCAGCGTTCTTACCAACTGTGGTTAATACACAATCAGAATTTGAGGAAATATTCGGTACACCTGATGGAACATACTATACAGGGTACGCAGTTCAAAATTATTTAAGAGAAGCAGGGACAGTAACTATTGTTCGTGTAGGCCACGTTGGTGGATATTCTCAAGTTGCACCCATTGCAATCGCAGTTAGTGGTTCAGATACCGGTATTAAAATTATTGGAACATTACATTCAACCAAATCGGGTTCAATCGATGTTGGTTTGACTGGTTCAGTAATTACTACCAACGCATCAGAATCTGCTTTCCAAATTAGTGGTTCATTCTTAGGATACAACCAATCAGCATCTATTGACCCTGCAGCAGGTAATGATTTATCTGATGTATTTGGTGAAAGTGCGTTTGGAACTAAGAAAGCATACACTTATACATATTTTGAAAAATCTGCAGTAGATGCAGTTTCACATGATTTAACATCTGGTTCTAAAGTAGCGTTAATTCAATTACCTACACAAGAATTCACAAACGATGTTCAACACGCAACTACTCCTTGGGTTAAATCTCAATTGATTAGTGGTGAAAGAAGTGATTTATTCCGTTTCCATACATTAGGAGATGGTAACCCATACAATACACAATACAAAATCGGTATTTCAAACGTAAAAGCAGCAGGTGAATCTGCAGCAACTGATTACGCTACATTTACTGTGACAGTTCGTGGTTTTGCAGATACTGATAAGAAGAAGACGGTATTAGAAACATATAATAATGTAAACTTAGACCCTGCATCTCCAAACTATATCGCTAAAGTAATTGGTGATAGAGATGTAACAATAGATGCAAATGGTAAACAAAATGAAACTGGTGATTATGCAAATCGTTCTAAGTTCATTAGAGTAGAAGTAAAAGAAGAAGGTTCATTCCCAATCATCGCTGGTCCATTTGGTCACGCAGGTTATGATGAGCCGGTTTACACAACTACTGGTACGATTGCTTCGGTTATCTACTCAACTGGTTCTGCTGTAAATACATCATCTTCAACAACTAAATATTCTGGTATTGATTTAGAAACTGCAACAGTTAAAATTAATAACCACCAATACTTAAAACCAATTCCTGCAGATGTAGCAACTGATAGTATCTTCGCATTTGATGCTGCAATTAACGCATACGCAAATGGTGCAATAACAACATTAAACTTAGGATATGAACTAACTGGTTCAAATTCAACTGATGTTGCTAAAAGACAATTCATATTAGGTTTTCAAGGTGGATTTGATGGAGTATCTCCAACAAGAACAATTGATAAAGGAACTGATTTAAGTGAAGGAAACTCACAAGGATTTGATTTATCTACATCAATTGCAAGTGGTTCAGTTGCATATGTAAAAGCAATTAACGCTATTTCTAATCCTGATGATTTCGATATCAACTTAATCGCAGCACCTGGTGTAGTTCGTAGATTACACTCTTATGTATTCGATTATATTTCTGAAATGTGTGAGACTAGAGAAGATGTATTCTTCATTGGTGATGTAACATCAGTAAACGATACCATTTCTCAGGCAGTAGAGCAGGCAGGAAACGTTGATTCTAACTATGTTGGTACATACTACCCATGGGTTAAAACAATCGATAGAAACACCAACAAATTAACTGCAGTACCACCATCAGTATTGATGCCAGGTATATACGCAGCAAACGATGCAGTTGCAGCAGAATGGTTCGCACCAGCAGGTTTGAATAGAGGTGGAATCATCGGAGCAGTTTCAGTATTGAATAGATTAACACACTCTGAAAGAGATGAATTATATGAAGGTAAAGTAAATCCAATCGCTTCTTTCCCTGGTGAGGGTATCGTGGCATTCGGACAGAAAACTTTACAAGAAAAATCATCTGCTTTAGATAGAATTAACGTAAGAAGATTACTTATCAAAGTTAAGAAGTATATCGCTTCTACATCAAGATACTTAGTGTTCGAACAAAATACAGCAACAACACGTTCAAGATTCTTAAATACTGTAAATCCATATTTAGAGGGTATCCAACAAAGACAAGGTTTATATGCATTTAGAGTAGTGATGGATGAATCAAATAACACTCCTGATGTAATCGATAGAAACATCTTAGCAGGTCAGATTTTCTTACAACCTACTAAAACAGCTGAATTTATCGTATTAGATTTCAACATCTTACCAACAGGAGCATCATTCTCAGCGTAAAAAATTAAAAAAAAGAGAAACATTATATTTATTAGTATAATAGGAGAAAAATAAAAATGGCAGAAGTATTAGAGTTTAACGACATGTTCTATACCAATTTCGAACCAAAAATGAAGAACCGCTTCATTTTGGATGTAGCTGGTATTCCTTCATATCTTATCAAAACAGCAAATAGACCTTCAATTCAATTTGAAGCAGTTACCTTAGACCACATTAACGTGAAAAGAAAGTTAAAGGGAAAAGGTGAGTGGCAAGATATCGAAATCACACTTTATGACCCAATTGTACCATCAGGTGCTCAAGCGGTAATGGAGTGGGTACGTTTATCACACGAATCTTTAACAGGTCGTGATGGATATGCAGATTTCTACAAAAAAGATATCGATATCTATATGTTAGGACCAGTTGGTGATAAAATTGAACAATGGAAATTGAAAGGTGCATTTATCTTAAACGCAACATTCAATGATTTAGATTGGGCAAATGCTGCAGACCCTGCAGACATCACTTTAACCTTAGCATATGATTACGCTATATTAGAATTCTAATACAAAGTTAAAAATAAAAATAAAGAAGGAGATAGAAATATCTCCTTTTTTTATAACTTTTTTTTAATTTATATATTTATATACAAATAACAAAATAAAGGTTAATTATGTCACAATATGATTTCGCAACGGAAATAGTTGCTTTACCATCGGAAGGTAAGTGTTATCCAGAAAGTAATCCACTTTCATCTGGACAAATCGAATTAAAGTATATGACTGCAAGAGAAGAAGAAATTCTTACAACACAAAGTTTAATTAAAAAAGGTGTTGTATTGGATAAACTATTCGAAGCAATCATAGTAGATAAAAAAGTAAATCCAGATGATATTCTTTTGGGTGATAAAAATGCTATTATGTTAGCAACTCGTATTTTAGGTTATGGACCTGAATATAAAGTAGATGTTTTCTTAGATAATGGTGAAAAGGAAGAAGCAGTAGTTGATTTAGGTAAAGTTCAAACAAAAGAAATTGATTTTACTAAGTTATCGAGAGAAAATCGTTATACATTCAAAACATCAACTGGTAATGAATTAGTATTCAAATTATTAACACATGGTGATGAAAAGAAGATTGATAATGATATCAAAGCAATGCAACGATTGAATAAAGAATCAAATGGTAACGAATTAACAACAAGATATCGTTATATGATTATTTCAGTAGATGACAAGGAAGATACTAAGAGTATTATTGATTTTATTAATAATCGTTTCTTAGCCAAAGATACAAAAGCTTTTAGAGAATATTTAAAAGAATTACAACCCGATATTAAAATGGAATTTAATTTCACTAACCCAGAGACGGGAGAAACGGAGGTACGCCCAATTCCTATGGGTGTAGGGTTTTTTTGGCCTACCGAATAACTATGGTATCCATTTACATAAACAAATTTTTGAATTATGTTATTATGGGAATGGATTTACACAAATGGATGTGTATCGTTTACCGGTTCATCTTAGAAATTTTTATTACAAGCAACTTGCTGATACTAAGAAAAAAGAACAAGATGATATGAAAAAAACATCAAAACCGACAAATAATACTAATGGACCTAATATAAGAGTGAGGAAATAATTCCTCACTTTTTTTATGCTCTATATTTATAGTAGTATAATTGGAGAACATATGAAAATTACAAACGAAGATAAAAAATTATTTAAAGAAACCTATTCAAAATATGGTATAAAAGAAGGGTTTATGAGTAATTTGTTTTTAACTGTCTTAGGCCGTACTTTAAAAAACGATAAAACAATATCTAAAGCAATAAAAGATGCCGATGAAGCTATAGAAAATGCTAAAGATAGTATTGAAAGTAGATTTGGTGGTGATAAAGAACAAGTTAAAAAAGCAATTCCTCAATCAGTTAGAAAATATTTAGGATTTGATTACTAATTATGGCAAAAAGTAGAACATCAGAAGAAAAAGAATATCAAGATGCAATTAAATATACCTCATCCATCATAGGTGATATGAAGAGGGCTATAATGGAAACTGCTGAAGCTTCTGATTTGCGCAATAAAAAAATATTTGAAGAAATTAGTTTAACTAAGAAAGTTATTAATTCATTAAAAGATGAAAAATCATATGATGAGGCTTTAATTAAATTAGCAGAACAAAAAAAAGGTGTTTTACAAACGAATTTCGGTGTAAACGAAAAAATGAAAAATATCTACCTTGCTCAATTAGATGCAGCAGGAGCTATTGTAGAAAAAGAACAAGCAAGATTAAAAATAGTAAACGAAACACAGCGAATTTCTGATAATTTACAAAATAAATTTACATCATCATTAAATAATATCGGAGAAAAAATAAAAGGTATTCCAATTATAGGTGATACCTTGTTTCAACGTTTTTGGACACCATTTCAAGATAAAGCATCTGGTGCAATAGATTCCGTTAAAAAACGTTTTATGACTCAATTTAAGACTGGGTTTACTCAAGCAACAAACAAAGGTATGAGTATGATGGATTCATTTTCATCAGGTCTTACACGAGGATTAGGTTCTGCTAAAAATATGATAGTAGGATTATTAGGACCACAGGGATTATTGATATTAGGTGTAGTTGCTGGAATAGCTGCAATTGCATTAATGTTTAAAGCAGGACTCGATAGATTCAAAGAATTAGATACTGCAGCTAAAAGATTTAGAGAAGAAACTGGTTTGTTAAATTCACAAACCAAACAAATGCAAAGTAATATAAAAGCAGTTTCAACTGAATTTGCAGGATTGGGTGTAACAGCTGATGAAGTTGCAAGTGCTGCAGCTGCGTTTGCAAATGAACTTAAACCAAGTGAACAAGTATCCAAAGAAACATTAAGTTCAATGGTTGCACTTAATAAAAATTTTGGTATTGGTGTAAACGAAGGTGCAGAATTAAATAAAATATTTCAAAATATAGGTGGATTAACACAAGAACAATCTCAATTACTAATTGGTCAAACCGCTCAAATGGCAAAATTAGCCGGAGTTGCACCAAGCAGAGTAATACAAGATATGGCGGAGAGTTCTGAATATGCATATCGTTATTTTAATGGTTCACCTCAAGCACTTGCAAAAGCTGCAGTTCAAGCAGCAAAATTAGGAACATCAATCGGTCAAGCAGGAAAGGTTGCAGATGGTTTATTAGATTTTCAATCTAGTATTACATCTGAATTAGAAGCAAGTGCATTATTGGGTACTAATATTAATTTAGGTCAAGCACGTTATTTAGCAGCAAATGGAAAGGTATTAGAATCACAACAGGCAGTTTTGGATGAAGTTGCTGGTATTGGTGATTTAACAAAATTAAATACATTTGAACAAGATGCTCTTACAAAGGCAACTGGTATGCAAATGGATGATTTAATTAATCAACAACGTATTAGAGAACAATTTGGAAAGTTAGAGGGTGAACAATTAGCTGCAGCAACATCATTATTAGAAACTGGTAAAGATATATCTAAAATGAATGCAAGTGATTTAGATGCTCAAACCAAAAAGTTAGCATCACAAAAAGAAATGCAATCTCAAATGGATAATTTATCAAATTCAATCGGAGCAATAGGTACTGGATTTACTGATGCTTTAGCACCGGTTGCAGCATATTTGATACCTGTATTTACTGATTTGATAGATATGGCTGGTAGTATATTGTTACCATTACTTAAAGGAATTGGTTCTGCTTTTAGAATTGTGTTCGGTCAACTTAGTATTGTAATGAATCTATTTATGACAATTTTAAAACCAATTGTTGCTGTTGCTGGTGCTATTTTAGAAGGGTTGATGACACCAATTAATATGGTTGCAGATGAATTAGACCCATTATTTGCTAAATTTGCTGAATTAAAAGATAAAGTCATGCAGGCAGTTACTCCTATATTACCTATATTTACATTTTTAGGAAAATTAATTGGAACAGTTGTAGCAGGTGCAGTAGGAATGTTTGTTGATGTTTTAATTAAAGGATTTGATATTTTATTTGGAGTAATAGAAACCATTAGTAATTTTATTGTAACATATATAGTAAATCCTATAATGAGTATAATTACTGCAATACAAGGTGTATTCACATCCGTTAAATCATTCATTGGTTTGGGTGATGATGCACCGGCTAGTAATAATGGTTCATCGCCACTTGCTAGTACTGCTCCTGCTATTAATGATGGTGTGGTTCAAGATGGTAAAGTAGTTTCAACAAATCCCGCGGATACTATATTCGCAATGAAGAAACCAGAAGACCTTGCAAAATCAGGTACTACTATTCAACAATCACCTACAATTGATATTTCATCATTAGTAAATAAAATGGATGAAATGATAGCAGCAGTATCTGCAAATAGAGATGTATATATGGATAGAGAAAAAGTTTCATCAGCAGTAGTAACATCATCAGAAAAAAGTTCACAAAATAGATTTGGATTAATGGGAGCGTAAATATGCCAACAATATTAGAATTATTTAAGGGTTCAAACAAAGATATATCACCGAATATACCAAATCAAACTCCTGTGCAACAAAAGTTCAAAGGTTCACCACAAGAAAAAGCTGTAAAATCAGACCAAGATACTGTTATAGAACAAGAACTTACTGGTATTCGTATTAGAAGTGCAGTTGAATTAAATAATCCTTTAATATATGGTAATCAAGCAATTCGAATAGCAACACGCTCTACATCATCAGTTGAAAAGATGAAACAAGCAACAGGTGGAACTGCTGGAGATGGTGGATTAATTGGTAAAGGTTTAGGAAAGATTACCGAAGGTAAATTCGGTAAATTTGTGTTTGGTGGTAAAGTAACATCTTTAAATCAAGCTAGAGATGGTATAAACTCACGCTTAGGTATTCCTCAAAATGTCATTCCAACATATGTAAATAATACTGGTGAATTACAAAAAGGTTTAGAACCTGATACGATGATTACTCTTAGTAAAATTAAAAATGATGCTAAGGGAACATTGGTAGGTCAATTTCTAAAACAAACTGGTGGTGGTAATCCTAAAACAATTGGTAGACAAATATTAGGACAAGGTATATCATTAGTAAAAGATAAAATAAGAACTACATTATTTGGTAACCCTAACACTTTAGGTGCAAATGGTGCACAAGCTAGTGTTTCGTGGGAGTATAGTTCAAATTTACCATATTCAAAACAAATTAGTAATGTTAAATTTAATAGTAAAAGAGTAAATGGTATAGAAGAAAGTGCCGCAACTAATATTACTAAAAAAATAACACAACAAAGAGAAGAAGCTAAGAAAAAATTAGGTGAAGCAGCAGCAAACGCAACCGCATCGTTAAAAAAACGTTTGAAAGGTACTGAATCTACACCAGAAATAGATAAAGCTTTAGCATCTAAAACTAAAGTAACATCAGCAACTGCAAAAACATATCAGGAAAAAAATAGAGAATTCACTACAAATAGTAGTGTTTTTACTAACTTAAAATTACCTGAATTAGAGAAAAAAGCTCAATTAGAAAAAGATGTAGCTGAAAAAGAAGAGGCTAAGAAAAAATTAGGATTACCGGAAGGAATTTCAAAACCAAAATTAACAGGAACAGAATCTAAGCCGGAAATTGATAAATTAACCGAATCTAAAACAAAAGAAACATCTGATACACCTAAAACATATACTGAAAAAATAGGTGATTATAAAAATGAAGATGTAACTGAGCGTATTGATTTATCATTAGTATCTCCAATTAAAGGTATTGATAGAAGAAAAACCGCAGGTAGATATGGATTAACTGAATATGCGTTATTTGACCCAAAAAATACAACTGGTGGATTTTCACCAAATGACCCAACTCGTCCATATAGTGGAGTAGCAGGTGAAGCAAAGGCTCCAACATTGGAAAGCAAATATGGATTATCTAATAAAGGAGACCAAATAAATCAGTCACCAATTAATAAAGATACCGATATCTTAGCTGATTTTATACCATTTCAAATCAGTAGTATAAATGATGGTGGTAATGTAGTTAATTTCAGAGCACTTATAACAGGATTTACCGAAACTCTTTCACCATCGTGGGATTCATCAAAATTTGTAGGAAATCCATATCCATTTTGGACATATAACGGAGTGGAACGTAGTGCAAGTTTTTCATTAAAAATGTATTGTATGACTGCTAACGAACTTGCTACAATGTGGGAAAAAATTAGTTGGTTGAGTAGTAAAGTATATCCAAAAATTGTAAATAAACTTGTAGAGGCTCCATTTATACAAATGACAATTGGAAGTATTTATAAAAAAAGAGTTGGTTTCATCAATTCTTTATCATATACAATTGCAGATGATATTACTTGGGAAACTACTATAAAGAATTTTTATTTACCAAAAGTAGTAGATGTTCAGATAGAATTTAAATTAGTAGAAAGTGCTGGTGTTGAAAATAAATCATTATACAATTATAGTATGTCATCTGATGCTGTTAAAGGAATCAATAATAAACGTGCAGAACCACAAGGTAATGTAGTAGGAACTGACCCAATAACAAAACCTGCACCTGCAACTGGTTTAGATTTCAAAAAAGTAGGAGGAGTGGATGAATTGAAACCAACACCTCCACCAAAAATTGATTCTACTGGAGTTGAACAAACAACACCACCACCTGCAACTAATGAAACATCTACACCAAAAATGGTAGATACTGGTAAACCTGCAGAAACTCCAAAAGAGGCAGAAACTCCATCGGCAACTCCTGCAGTTGTAAAAACTGTTGAGAGTTCATATGATACTGATAGACAAAAAATAGAAAAAAAATATAAAGGTAGAGGATATCCAGATTGGTTAAGTAGTAATTTTGCAAATAAAGAAGCAGAAGGAACAAAAGTACGAAATATTGTAAAGATAAAAGAAGATGCTTATTACGCAGATATTGAATATCCAGATGAAGGTGGTTATGTAAGAGAAATGATGTTCTATTTAAAATCAAATGGATATAGTACAACTTGTAAATATTCAAAATGGGTAGCAGATAATAATGGATTTGACCCATTGATGAAATATTTCAAAAAAGATGAGTTTGAGAGTTCTAATATAAAACCTACCATTATAGATGGTAGTAGAAATAGAACACCAGCAGATTTAGGACTTTAGTAAAACCCAATATTTAATATAGTATGGCAAGTAGATATACAAATAATAAAACACAAAAACTAAAAGATGGTAGAGAAGTATATAGAACCAAAATATACCCCAATATACCATTATCTGATAGTGATATTTACATTGTGACCCAGACGGGTGACAGAATGGATACACTTGCACATCAATTCTTTGGAGATGCATCCTTATGGTGGATTTTAGCAACTGCTAACAACATTCATGATGCACCATTTGCAATAACAGATGGTACAATTCTAAGAGTACCGAAGAATTACACAACTATTATAAATAATTTTACAAAATAATAAACAATGGCAGGTTCATTTCCGCAATATTCCAATTTATATCCAGAATTAGATTCATTACTTAGAAAAAGAGGTGGAAACAATGCACCCCTTGCAATGGGTGGTGTTAGTGGGTTATCTACTTGGATTCGTTTAGTATCTGCAGTATCACCAAATGGATTGATATTAGAAAGTATCCATAACGGAGGAGAGAAAAGTGATAATTTTAATATAAATTATGGTAGTAATAATGGATTATATAAAGGTAGTGGTATTTTAGGATATAATTTATCAGGTCAACAAGTATGGGTAAAAAGTGGTACTGATAGAGCATTAAGACCATCTCCAATTATTACATCATTAACTATGGATGAGAAGGCCGAAGGTGGTTCTCGTCTTGCAAGTATAAAAATAATTGCATTTACCCTAAAACAAGCTGAAACACTTTCTGAATATTTTTTAGAAGGTGGATTTCATTTATTATGTGAGTGGGGTTGGAATACAAATCAATCTGCAAGTCAAAAATGTGGTGGTGGTAAAACTATAACTGTATGTGATATTTTACCATACGATAATTGGGGACACATCAAAGCTAAAAGACAAGCATCTGGATTTACATATGATGCATTTTTGGGTATTGTAACTGGTGGTGGTATATCATTTGGTGATAATGAAACTTATGAATTGGAAATCAAAGTAACATCAGTTGGTAACGTTGCAGAATATATGCAAACTCATAGAGATGCTAACAAAAAAGACCAAGCAAAGAAAGATTCAAGTCTTACATTTGCTGCACAAGATATAGATTCTGCATTAGGTTCTAAAAATTTAGGAAGAGCATTATTCATGCAAATGTTTAATGAATTACCTGGTCAAAAAAGAACACAATTAGTTAAAAAATTAGTAGATAATCCATATTGGTCAGCAGCAGCTAATTTTGTGAATATGGATAAGGTTGTTAGGGAAGAATTGGTAGATACTTTATCTGAAGCAAACGAATTAAAAACACAAGATAGCACAGTAGAAGCAAAAATACCAAAAGATATTCCTTTGGTAACCGAAGATAGATTTATTCGTTTTGAATTGGCGTGTGAAATAATTAACACATATCCATTAAATTTAAAACCACAAAAATCAGGTTGTCCTAAAGCATCACGTGACCAACGAATTAAAATCCAACATACAGTTTGTTCTGGATTTCCACATATGTTTTCTACGGATAAATCTAAATTGTTTATACCAAATACAACTGCACCTAATTTCAAATTATTAGATGCACTTTCATCAACAACTGAATTAAAAGATTTTATAGTATATGATAGTTTAAATGATGAAAAGAATTTAGCTAATTTACATCCACTTACCGATATTAATACATATGATGAAGCTCAATGGCCAAATGGTTCAAAGAAAGATTTTGCAACAGGAACTAATAGACCAGTTCCATATGCGTTTCCAGCAACATATGCATTAAACTTAAATCGTAGTAATGTAGATTCATCATTTAATACTATAAACGAAGACCCATATTTTTGGGGATATTTAAAAAATTTATTTATTAATTTTGATTTTTTCTTAGAATGCATATCTAAACCAAACTTTGTAGTTAGAGATGTATTATATGAAATGTTAAATGGTATGTCATCTGCGTGTAATTCATTATGGCGTTTTCAAATTATGGAAATCCCAAATTTAAGAACAGGTGATTTAGAATTGGCAGTAGTAGATTTAAACTTTTCAGGTATTGTAAACTTTACCGATGGTGTAACTGAATTACAGGCCAGAGGTGTAGAATCACCATTTGTAAGTTGTGATTTTAGTGTAGAAGTTCCCGGTGCAATGATGTCATCACAAGTTCAAAAGAAACTTAATAGTAAGTTTGAACATAGTCCAGAATTAAATCCTCGTCCGATGAGAGGTAATGTATGGAGTAATAGAGAAGATAAAGTTGGAACTATTTTACAAGGATTAAAAGTTGAAGATAAAGAAGAAGAAGTAACAAAAGATGCTAATGCAGCACCATCACAAAAATCCGCAGAGGAATTGGAAGAGGAAGCAAGAGTATTAAATTACGAATATTATACTAAAACTGGTGCAGTATTACCAAAAGTACAAGATAGAAATGGTAAGTTAGATTTAACTAAAACATTTTTTGATTTAAAATCAAATGATAGTACAATCGAAGAAGTTCTTATGGTAGGTGCATGGAATGATACCTCAGCATTAAGACAAGTATTTTTAGTTGATAAAGGTATTGCAGCAGGTGGAAGTGGTGGAAGAGGAAATGCAAAAAATAATGCACAAAACCCACCATTTGGATTGGCATCGTTTAATTTTAGAGTACATGGAGTAAGTGGATTCAAAGTTGGTGATAAATTTAGAATATCAGGATTACCAAAACAATTTGGTACACCTAATTTTTTCCAAGTAGTTAAAGTAGACCATACGATTGATGGCATGAGTTGGTGGACTGATATAAAAGGTGAATTGAGAATAATAGGAGAAGAAAAATAATGGGTATATTAGAATCATATAAAAAACTTGTTAGAATAAGTGTAATACCTACACAAAAGATAACTACCCATGTCCCTAACCCAAATACAAACGATTATGAACGTGGATATATAACAAGATATTTTACCCAAAAGGTAACTGATACAAATTCACCTATATTTGAAATTAACGCGAATACATTTACAAATTTACAAAGTAAACCAATGTATGTATCCGTTTCAATAAAATGGAGATTAAAAGGACCAAAAGAAACGTTGTATAGGGAAGATGGGCAACTTTTAGATGTTAGTGTATCTGAATCAAATAGAAGAGCTATTTTATTACATTATGATAAAATGCCAAATCTAAAACTTTATTTACCGAATCTTTTACAATTTTACAAATAATATATATTTATATAAAATAAACAAATAAGTTATGGCCTACAAACATCTTACAACGGAAGAACTTCAACAAATGTCATTTGATTGGAGATATCGCGGATTCACAGTTTTAGAATTACTTACTGAAGCGGAAGTAGATGAAATCAACGCAGAATTAGATAGATTGCGTTTAGAACGTAATGAAAGAGAACCAGGAAAATGGCAAGAATTCGAACCTATTATGTATCCACATAGAGAGTCAGAAAAAATTGCTAAATTATTCTCACATCCAAAAATTATGGAAGCAGCAGAATTCCTTATGGAAGGCAGAGTTGTTGGCTTGCAAACTTGGGGTTATTATAAACCAAAGGGTGAATTAGGTAGAGATATGCATCAAAACGCATTTTATACCGGATGTGGTCACAATGAAATTATCAACACTGCATTGGCATTAGATAATCACGACCCTGAAAATGGTGCGGTATGGAACTATGAAGGTTCACATAGATTACCTGTTTTACCTATCGAAGATAATGAAGAAAGAAAAGCAACAAATACTGATAACTGGAGAAGTGAAAGAGGTAAAAGTTGTGTGATGCCGGAAGGCCATGATTTCCGTAAGGTAGACGGTTATTTGAAAAAAGGACAAGTTGCATTATTACACTCACACGTTGTACATGGTTCAGAGCCAAATAGAGATACAACTAGAATGAGAAGAAATTTCTTAGGTGGATATCTTAAAGAAGGTGCATATTTCCATCCCGGTAATCAAATGAAACGTGAACCAATCAATATGTATGAACTTAGAAAAAAACATTGGGGAGAATAAGTATAAACACATTTATGTGTTTGGGTGTTCCCATTCGTTAAATACTAATTCAATTGATATGACTTGTAAGTCATATTCAGAACATTTAGCAGATAAGTTAAATATACCATTACAAAATGTATATAATTATTCAATAAATGGAAGTTCTAATACTGAAAATTTATATTATCTAAATTGCATAAATTCTAAACTTTCATTTTATCATAATAACAATGATATTCGATTTCAAAAGTATGGAATTGGGTTACCTAATGAGTTGTATGATGATTCGTTGATTATTTTTCAATTAACCTATTGGCATCGTACTGCATTTCAACATTCGTTAGAAAAGAAAAATGGATATTATAAAATAGTACCTATTTCCCCACATCGAAAAGAAATTGATGATGAAATCAATATTTTTACTGATATATTTCATAAGAAATTATCAAATGAAATATTATTACAAAGAAATTCAATTTTACCAATTTATTATATATTAAAGGGGATTTGTAATGAACGAAATAACATATCTAACTTACTATTGTCATGGGATACTATAATGGATGATAATATTAAGAATTATATCCAACCTGAATTGGTAAATTTACAACAAATCACTATTGATAATGGTTGGACATGTCATTCTGAATTAAATAATACCGATTTACATTCATCACCCATAGGGCATAATAAAATTTCAGAGTATTTACTTAAATACATAACTGATTGATAATGAAGAATTTATAACCCATTGATTTTCAATGGGTTATTTTTTGTCACAAAAAAAGTAAATATTTGTTACAAAATATTTGGAAATATGGAATATTCTTCGTATGTTAGCTTTGTAATAAGAGATTAACCTTTAAAACATAAAATTATGAGTTTACCATTTAACCCCAATTCAGTTTTACAAACGGCTTCGTTAATCGAAGGATTCAATGTAGTTAAAAACGCTTTCCCTGTTGAGGGAAGATTTACAAAGAGAGTTATCACTTACTCCGATGCGGTTTACGAAGCTCTTAATGATGTAATCGAAGATTATTCTGATTGGCCGGAAGACCAGGGGTTCGGTTCATCTGATATGACCTACGTTCGTAAATCGTTTATCGATTCTATGATTGATATGGCTAACCTTAGAGGTTACTACGAAACTAAGTTTCAACCATATCTTAAAGTGGTAGAGTATTCAGAGGTTGAAAAGGAAGAATATGATTTAAGAAGAGAACAAGGATTGTAATATCAATAAAACTTAAAATATAAAATTATGGTACATAGAGCAAAATACGAAAGATTGTTAAAGAATTCCAAAGGTCAATACCGATACCAATTCAATTGGGTAAGTGGTGGATTCAATGATATTTGGGCTAAAAACCTTAAAGAATTCAAATCAGAACTTAAACGCCAGTTCGGTAATTCCAATTTAGATGTGAATTACAATACACTTCACAAAGCCACCGAAAGTGGTGCTAGAAGTTGGGATAGAGCAGGTAATATGTTGTGTTGGTAAAATTTAAAATTTAAAATATAAAATTATGGGATGTTTTAGTTTCGTTTGTAAAGAAAGTGGTTTACCGGTTGCATCGAATTCATTTAGTGGGGATGCAGTTAGAATGTATTTGTTAGTAGATGGGGTTGTAGTGGAAGAAATGCGAGGCCATTACGATTCGTATGGTAGAGTATTTCATGCTGATAAAGAAGATTCGTTTGAATGGAAAATGGAATGGGGTAAAGTTGTGGATTTAATGTTTCATCCAGATGAACGTAATGGTATGGCTGTGGTATTGGAGAAATATTATAAAGAAGATAGTATTCCGACAACCCGTAGTGAGGGTGACCCTAATCAAGGGTGGGGTAAACGAAATGGTGGTGGGAAACGTATCAAAGTACCAGTTCATATTGTTTATTAGTATAATATATAACTCGTTGATAACCAACGAGTTTTTTTATGACCAAAAATAATTGAAAAAAAAGTGGTAAAATGTTTGGAAAATTGAAAAAAAAGTTGTAGATTAGCTGTATAAGATTGAGAGATAATAAACACTTAAAATATAAAATATGAATAACACTAAATTAGTCTTCGATGAAATCAGTTCTGAATTATTTTCAGATAAATTAGAAACCACTTATTGGAGTGAGGTAAATAAACGTTACTTACTTAGAATCTACCATCCTTTAAAAAATGTGATGGGGTTTGTTAGTAATCCGAAATGGAGTAATGTCATGTGGGAAATGATTGGTGGAAATCATCCTGGTTATTATTCTTGTGTGTATAAAACCTTAAAAGAAATTGGTGTTATTAAATATAATCCAAAAACCAAATGTTTAGAAGAAGGCCCTAATTATGAACGATTCTATTCAAATGAAGATTGGAGTTGGTTCTATATGAATACATCATCTGGTATGAAATCTTATGTAACCAAAGATATCAATGGTAATGGCGTTCGTAAAATATATCAATCAAATTATAGAGGATAATAAAATATAAACAATGATAAAGAATAAAAAAAACACAGGTATTGAAATTGATTTAACTGGCCCACAAGGTAATGCTTTTTTTCTATTGGGAACTGCAATGAATCTTGCAAGACAATTGGGATTAAATTCCGAAGAAGTTTGTGGAAAGATGAAAGAAGGTGATTACGAACATTTGGTTCAAACCTTTGATAATTATTTCGGAGATTTTGTAACTTTGTACCGATAAAATTTGGAAATATGAAAAATATTTCCTATATTAGCTGTATAATAAATGATTAAACTATAAACGATATGAATTCTTCAATTTTTGATAATCTTCCCGCCGGTTCATTCTTAGATGTGATGGTTTCACTTAATGGAAAAACTAAGACCCGTAATCTTAAAATATGTAAGGTTAAACCCCGCTCAGTTCTCTTTATTCACGTTGATAAACCAAATAGGGTAAATACCTTCTTTAAGATAAAATATAGTGATATTGAGGAGTATTTTAACGCAATTGGATTATTGGTACTCAAAAATGGTAAGATACCTGATAAATGGGAATCTGCTTGGGATTCAATCGGTTCACCTTCAAAAACGGTTCAAAGTTATGGTAGATTTGCTCAGGCATCTAAACCCTTTCGTTCAACAACAAATTCAGTAGCTGGGTTTCCAATGGTATAATTATGAAAATAGAATCACTTTTACCACCTGTATCTTTTAATCAGTAATATCTGGTCAATGGTATATCGTAACAACCGACCCTAATTTAGGTTGGGTTAAGGTAGATAGAAAATATAGTTGGGAAGAATTAGAAAAAATGTGGACAAAAACTATCGGTAAGTTCAAAAAAGTTGAAGAATCCGTAGTATCACTACCAAAAAAAGTAGAAAAACAAACCTTTTCAGTTGAGGGCAGTAAAGGTAAGATTTATGAAGTAACTAATATAGATGGTAGATGGAGTTGTTCATGCCCGGCATATGGATTTAGTAGAGGAAAAGATTGTAAACATATAAAAGAATTAAAAACTAAAAATTAAAAAGTATGAGTATTTCAATTAATGTAGATATTGATGACGTTTTATACGGAATGTCTGATTGGGAAAAGCAAGAATTAGTAGATGACCTGTTTGATGATGGTTATGTAGCTAAAAAAGATTATCGTAGTGAAGATAATCGATATTCCGATTGGGATGAGGCTGTTACTAAACTATTAGGAAATAGTTGGAGATTATCCAAAGAAGATGAAGCAATAATTTTAAGAATCGCAAACAAAATTATATAATAATGGGAGTAGATATTTCGGGTAAAAACCCAATAACTGAAACAGGTGATTATTTTGGAGCTAATTGGTGGGGATGGAGACCTATTAACCATCTTTGTCAAATGGCAATTTATGATTCTAAATTAGATTACAATACTGATTATTGGGGGTCTAATGATGGTAAAGGATTGGAAACTGCAGAACAATGTAATAATCTTGCTGATGCATTAGAAGATTTATTAGGAAATGAAATAGATGCCAAAGAAGATAACGATAGAGTATATCTATGTTTAGGAAGTTGGTGTGAGGCAGGAACTGGTAAAATGATGAGTGGTGAAGTAGATGATAGTTTAAATCAACAATATGAATATGGAACTATTCACTATACCCCAATCATAACTGAATCAGGTCAATTAGTAGAATCTGCACATTCTACATCAGTTGGTAGAATCAAACAATTTATAGAATTCTTACGAAATTGTGGAGGATTTGAAATATGGTAATTTACATAGAACATACAATTGGATTGATGTATCAGAGAGCAATGGAAAAAGGTGAAGAGGCTTTAATGGAAGTTCAGAAACTTATTGACTCAGGTACAATCAAAGAAACAGAAAAAGGTTATAAATATTTAGTAATAAACGATAATGAAGATGAAACTATTTAAAACATTTAAAGAAAAAATATTTCCTGCTTATAAAATGAATGAGAAGGAAAAACTTACATACGATGTTATTAAGATGTTGTGTGAACAATCCGATACCGATTTAAAAATCGCACCATTGACCGGTAGATACTTTATGATAAACAAACGATTATCATATTGGGCAAAGGTAGAAGATTTTAGTGTATCGATTACTAACCACAAATTCACACTCACTAATACAATTAATAATGAGTATCAAAAGTTATTAAGTAATATGGTAAGTGAATTTATCGAAGCAGATAGAAATGAATTTGAAGAAACTATATTTCAAAACGAAGTTGACTTATTAGAAACCATTAAATCAAACATTGTTTCCGGCAGTACTGCCTTTTAATTTGGAAATACAAAATAAATTTCGTATCTTTGTAGAATGATTATAGTAGAATCTCAAAAAGAGATAAATGGTTTTATGGACTATTGGGGAACAAAACCCTCAATAGTCATTCCTATTTGGGCTGATTTGGAGTGTCATCCAATGAATACCCATTTATCATTTTTATATGTGAGATTTGATATTGGTGATTATATCATACCGATTGACCATAACGATTGTAAAAATATCGAAATTGATTTATCACAATCTACACAACCAAAATGGGTGTGGAATAAGAAAGGTATTTTACAAACAAATTTGGGATTACAAGAAACTCGCGATATCCAATCCCATTCATTCTTTATACATAACAACCTAATCGATTTAAACACTCATATCGAACCCATAACGAACTTTTATACTCGTTTGGGATTACGTGATAACTTAGGTAAATCTCTCCCTATAATGAAGTGGATTGAGGTATTAAGTGGTATTGTTGAGAAATACTCACTTTTACCATTATTAGAGAAACGTGGTAAAATTGATTGGATTGATGATACGATGATTCCTATCCTTTCAGATATGGAACGAAAGGGACTCCACGTCGACACCGAAAAATTTTTTGATAGATGGCCAAGTAATGGCAAACACCTACACAACGATATTATTTGGACAGAGTATAACCCATATACCCTTACATCACGTCCCTCAAACCGACACGGAGGTATCAACTTTGGTGCGTTAAATAAAAAGGATGGTTCGAGAGAAGTATTCATTCCTCGAGATGGTACGATGTTCTTACAATTCGATTATGATGCATATCACGTTCGTATTATCGGTAAGTTGATTGGATACCAATTACCTACGACTTCGGTTCACCAATGGTTAGCAGACCAATACGGATGTCCGTATGATGAATCCAAAGGTAGAACATTCCGAATCCTTTATGGAGGTGTGAGTGAAGAAGATAAAGAAATTCCGTTCTTTAAAGAGGTAGATGAGTTCATACAACGTGTCTATACCGAATCCCAACAAAGAGGATACATCCTAACTCCAAAGGGAAGGAAGATACCTCTAAATTGGATTGAAGGTGAGAATCCCCAAAAGGTGTTCAACTATCTTTTACAAGCGACAGAAACAGAGTTCAATATGGAAGTTCTGAAAAAGTTGAAGGTAAGTGGGATGGAGTTGCCTATACTTTACACATACGATTCATTCTTATTTGAATACAATTTGAGCTGGGATACTGAAAGGGCAAAGGAGATTAAGTCCGTGCTCGAAAGTTTTGGATTCCCAATTAAGGCGAGTTGGGGTATGGATTACTCAAAAATTTAATATTTATATACTAAACGAGAGGATTTAGTATATGAAAAAATTTTTTACACTAATTTTAGTGTTATGTTTCACCTTAGGTCTTAAGGCACAAGATGTGGTAGTTCTAAAACATACAAATTACACATCACACTTTAGTAAATCAAAAAAATATCCGGTATTGGTAGAATGGTGGGAAACCAAAGCAAAAGTTGGTTGTACAAACCCTTTACCACGTAAAGATAATTTCAAACCAGACCCTTTATTACCAAAAGAAACAAATATTGGTGCGGATTATGTAAATAGTGGAACGGATAGGGGTCATTTAATGCCTGCAAAATCAAATCAATGTCAAACCCCTACGGTACAAGATGAATGTTTCTATTATTCTAATATGGCTGCACAATATCATTCATTAAATGCAGGTGATTGGAAATCATTAGAAACCCTTACAAGAGAATGGGCAGTAAAACAAGATTCAGTTCATATCTGGGCTGGAAATATTGGTGTTGCAAAAACTTTGGGTGTAAATAAAGTTGCTGTTCCGACACAATGTTGGAAAGTAGTTTATATAGTAAAAACAAAAGAATGGTTTGCATATTTATTTGAGAATAATACATCTAAACCAGATGGTATAAATAATAACAAAGTATTAGTTTCGGATATTGAAAAATTAACAGGTTTGAAATTTAAATAATTTCGAAGGATAAACTATTATGGCGGATAAACGAATTTCCCAACTTAACTCACATATAAATCCAAGTGGAAGTGACCTTTTAGTAATCGTAAGTAATAACGAAACTAAGAAGATTACCTATGAAGATTTAAAAGATTCCATTGTCATTAATAGTGATAATGCTTTATTAAATGCATTTTCAGCATCATATTTGAATGATTCTGCATCGTTTAATACTCGTATTACTGCAGCAACTAACGAACAAAGTTTAACACATTTAGTTACAACATCTTCGTTTAATATCTTATCTGCAAGTGTTGATAATAGAGTTGATAGTTTAGAAAGTTGGAGTTCATCATTAGATTCTACATTCGCAACTGATTTACAGGTTTCGATTGTAAGTAGTTCAGTAGCAGCAACAATTGGTATAATATCACAAAATACAGGTTTACTTTCCACATCTTCTTTTAATGAATATACTGCATCACAATCAACTGCAAGTTTAGTAAGTAGATTAGATGTATTAGAAAGCCATACAGGTTCTTATTTAACATCATTGAATGGAACAATTAGCGGTTCATCTCAATTGACTAGTTCATATGATGAAAGATATATTTTGAGTGGAAGTATTGTTGAAATGCCATTAGGAATAATTAGTGGTTCATCACAACTTACTTCATCATTTGATACAAGATATAGTTTAAGTGGAAGTAATTTAAATCTAAATACATCTTCATTAGCAACAACTGGTTCAAATCAATTTAGTGGTTCTCAATATATAAGTGGTAGTGTTATTTTTAATAACGGAACTCAAATATATCAAAATGATGATGATATTCATATATCTTCATCTGGTGAAATTAGAGTTACATCAAACAATTCTAATTATAAATTTGGTAATGATGGTAATTTTTACACATCGGTAGGTGGAGTTGTATTTAGTCATGATGGGTTAATAAACCAAATACCTGGTGCATCTGGTGATAATATTAATATTGTAGTTGGTATTAACGATGGTATTGTATTAACTACCGATGCTGGGGATGGTGATTATGCTTGGGATTTTGATAAAAATGGTGATTTAACTGTACCTGGAAATGTTTATGGTGCACCAAATCTAGCTACTAAAGGTAGTAATGTTTTTGATGGTAATCAAATTATAACTGGTTCGTTAGTAGTATCTGGTTCTACCGATTTAACTCAATTAAGAATAACGGGCGATTTAAACGTTTTAGGAAATATAACAGGTTCAATTAGAGCAACTAATGGTGTAATTAGTGGGTCATCTCAATTGACATCATCATACGATACTCGTTATACTTTAAGTGGGAGTGTTCAACCATTACCTTCAAATTTAGTAAGTTCATCTGCACAAATAACTGCATTTGGATTTGTAAGTTCTTCAACAACAATACCAGCAGGAACTATTAGTGGTTCTTCACAACTTACATCTTCGTATGATAGTAGATACTCCTTGAGTGGTAGCATTTTAACTTCATTCTCTTCATCAGTAGATAATAGATTGGATACATTAGAAGCATCAATCATAAGTGGAAGTATAAATTATACACAAGTATTAGGAAATAGAAGAACCGGAATTACATCAGTAGGCACATCCATAATAAGTGGAAGTATTACTACGACAGGTAATCCCGTTCAAATTATGGTGACTGGAGATGCAAATCCAATAACAACGGCTTGGTGTAGGTTACAAATTTTTAGAGATGGAAATGGAATTGGAAATATAATTCAAGTTGAAAATAGTTCCAATCTAAATGTTCCATATTGTTTAAATGTAATAGATACACCATCAGCAGGAACTTATACATATAGTATGAGAACGGTTGATTCAATGTCGGGTACATTTGATTTTGGTGAACACAATGGTCCTCTTTTAACGGCAGTAGAATTAAAAAGTAATACACAACTACCATCTGGTCTTATTAGTGGTTCTTCACAATTACCAAGTGGTATTATTAGTGGTAGTTCTCAATTAACTTCTTCGTATGATACTCGTTATACATTGAGTGGTAGTGTTCAACCATTACCTTCTGGTTTAATTAGTGGTTCATCACAAGTATTGGGTGGTAGTGGAATTTATAGTTCATCTGCTCAATTACCAAGTGGTCTAATAAGTGGAAGTTCTCAATTACCATCAGGTATAGTTTCAGGTTCATCACAACTTACTGCATCATATGATACTCGTTATACATTGAGTGGTAGTGTGGTAAGTGGAACAACTCCTGCTGGAACTATTAGTGGTTCTTCGCAATTGACAAGTTCATTTGATAGTAGATATGTTCAAACCGGTTCATTCAATACATTAACTGCATCGTTTAATTCATTTACTGCATCTGCACAATCGGTAACAACTGGTTCGAATTCATTTAACGGAAATCAAACTATTACTGGTTCATTGACCGTAACTAATGCAAATGTAATTGCATCTTCAATAACTGCAAATACATCATCACTTTATTTAACAAGTGGTAGTAACTTATATGTTCAAAATAATGGAATTGTAGAAATTACAGGTTCATTAAAAGTTAGTGGTTCTACAAATTTAATTGTTAGTAATTTACAAATTGGAACAGGTAGTGGTGATGAAGGTGGCGAAATTCAATTAGCAAAGGCAGTAACAAACACAACTTTAACTGGTAGTGCAGTGACTGTTGATGTATATAGAGATAGAGTAAGAATATTTGAACAAGGTGGTGACGCAAGAGGTGTTTATATTGATTTAAGTAAAGCACCTGGTGGAGTTGCGGGTGAATTGACGTGGAAAGCAAGTGGAATTGTAAATGCAGGAACATTTGTAACTTTGGATAACATAAAAGCAACTCTAACATCAAGTAGTAATAGAGGATTAAGTGTTGCCGCAGTATCAACAAATTTTAGTGCAAACATATCCGCGTATCACGCATATTCCGGTGGTATTGCAGGTATTAGTGCAAATAACCAATCAATAACAACCACCCCAACAACTTCTTTATTTGGTTGGAATTTCCCAGCGGAAGCAGATGGTTCGTATTATAACATATTGGATAAGACAAACAATAGATTTTATCGTATTACATTAATGATAGGTGCAACATTCAATAATAACTTTATTTCAATAGAAAGATTATACTAATAGATAATGGCAATAGAATTTACAAATGGATTTACAATTGGTTCAACGGCACTATATCCATTTACATCGTTTACATTTACAACTGCAAGAGCTACTGGTTCATTAGGTCCATCCGGTTCTGCAATATTAGCAGCATATACCGGTTCATCTTCTGGAAGTTATTTTTCAAATCCAACATTTTTTACAACTGGTTCATTTCAAGGCTATCAAATATGGACAGTACCTGAAACAGCAACTTACGAAATTGAAACTGCTGGAGCAAGAGGTGGAACTGCACCTGCATATTCTGCTTCATTGACATGGGGTAATGGTGCAGTTATTAGGGCAAGAGTTCCTTTAACACAAGGACAAAAACTAATGATGGTTGTTGGACAATTTACCGATGCATGGGGTGTAAACGTAAACCAATATGGTTCATATCAAGGATTTGGTGGAGGTGGTGGTTCATTTGTAACTATATCAGGCTCATTACCAACTCCATTAGTAGTAGCTGGAGGTGGTGGTGGAACTGGTAGATATGTTTCATATAATACTAATAGTGTTCAGACTGGTCGTAGTGGTTCAACATCAACATTAGGTACTCCATCAGCAATTGGTGCACAAGGTGGTAGTGGTAGTTTAGGTGGTCGTTCTCATATTAGTACGGGTTCAGTTATATCCGTAAACTTATATGATGGTGGAGCGGGCGGTGGATTTTTAGGAAATGGTGAAAATGGTAACGGAACTCTTACAAGACCACATATAGGTGGTTCATCTGGTGAGGGTGGTAACGCTTTTGTAAGTGGTTCAAAAGGTGGTAACGCATCTACATCATGGGGTAACCCATCAACATACCCTGGTTCGTGGGGTGGATTCGGTGGAGGTGGTTCTGGTAATGGTATTATCGATGGTGGTGGTGGCGGTGGATACTCCGGTGGTGGAGGTGGATACGCTCCAGTCAACACCGCAGCAGATGGTGGTGGGGGTGGTGGTTCATTTGTAGTATCATATGCAACAGCCGTAGCAACATCAAATGGATTATATGATGGATTAAATACATTTAGTGGAAGTGCTGTTACAAACCTTAACTCATACAATAGTGGTAGTGGATATATACGAATAACTAAATTGTAGGATATTTATACATATGCAATACATAAGTTGGCAAGAATGGTATAGTAAATGGAAGGATAAAAAACCTTTGAATGAGATTACGTCTGATTACAATTGTTTTTTATATCAATACCAAACTTATGAGCAATACGAACATTGTATTAGAAAATTAGGAAGCGAAACAAGATATATACTTCAACAAGATAGAAACGATATTTTACAACAAAATGGATTTAGATTAGTATGGCAGATAAAACTATAACCGAATTACCAAACTTAGAAACCATATCAAACGATGATGTGTTTGTATGTGTAGATATTAGTGAAGAAACCACTAAAAAAGTTACATATGGTAATTTGATAAATAATGTAACGGGTTCAATTCCTCCTGGTTTGGGTGGAAGTGGATTGGGTTGGGCAAGATACGATGGTACTCAATATACAACATCATCAGTATTTACATTGACAGTTGCAGCAGGAGAACAACCTTTACCTAATAATGCCGGTAATACAATAGAAACTCATTTACACTCTTCAATATCTTTTTATGAAAGTGGGTCTGGTAAAATACAAGTAGAAAATGAAGGAGATGTTTATATGTGTACGATTGTATTTGATGCAAAAACGGCAAATGCAAATGGAACATCTATAAGAGTTCAATTGGATAATACAACCGGAACTCCATATGAAAGAGTTGGTAAGGATTTATTTTTTGGAAAAGGAAATGATACTTGGCATGAATTCCATGAGGTGTTTCAATATTATGCCGATGAAGATTTTATAACAAACGGGAATCGTTGGAATATTCAAGCATTTGGAAATACGGTCAGTATAGCTAATGTAATATTCTTCATCCAACGAACCCAAAATCATGGCCATTAATTAGAAATAGTTTCGTTGAAATTTGGATAATTCAAATATATTTCGTATATTTGTAAAATAAATTAGTAAAGAAATGCAAAAGAAAAACTTTATACAAAAATTATTAAGAGAACTTTCATATAGAAGTAAAGAAGGTTATCCTATCTTATCTAAGAAAGAACATATCGAAATAATTTCAGATATTCTTACCGAATGGGGTTTAAGTGAAATTCAAAATGAATTAATAAAGAATTTAACTGAAGCACCTGATGATGCAAACTATGACCATCTTGGTGGTGGATTTTATGTAAAGAAAGGCCAAAAGGGTAAACCAGATGCTCAGAAATTTACTAAAGATGATAATGATAAGTATAATCCGGTATCCAATGATGAGTATGAAAAAGCTAAATCAAAAGCAGGTGAAGAGGGAGGACCAACTAATAATCCAAATGCAAAACCTAAACAAGATACTCCACAAGATGGAGAACAAAGTGGAGTAGGAGGTGAACAACCTCAACAAGAACCACCAAAGGGAACTGCATTATTAGATAAAGAAACTCAAAAAAGATTTAAGAAAGAAACTGATGCAGCAACAAAATCTAATGAACCTACTTCTGCAACCGGTCAACCACAAATTAGTAAAGAAGACGGTGTAACTTTAAAAAGAGTTAAAGAACAAATTAATAAAAATTCAGTAACACTTTCTGATGAACAAAAACAAATTGCTGATGAGTGTTACACATTAACTGAAAAATTATTTGATGAAACACTTTCAGATGATGAGAAAAGTGCTATTGCAACTGAATTAAGAGATAAGTATAAAATCACTACAAATGCAAGTGGTAGTAAATATTACATTAACGTATTAGGTGGTAAAAGAAAGATTTTTGGTGATGGAACTACATCAACCGAAAAATTAGTTAATCAACTTAGAAAATATACACAATTAGACCAAGTAGATTTTTCAGGTCTAAAAAAGAATTTAACTGCAGCAGCTAAACCTGATTTGGGTAAAGCAAATGAAGTAAAACCAAAAGATGATGATAGAGTAAAACAATTATTTAATTCATCTCCGGTATTAAGTAGAATTAGAGAAAGTGTACATGGTGTATTTGCACCAAAAGATGCAGATGGTAATACATTATTCCCATCTAATAAACATCCTCGTGCTTACTTAAAACAATCATTTGAAAATCCTGCATTAGTTAATACTATTAAACTTGCACAAGAATACGCAGATAAAGGACAAATTTCACAAGAATATGTTGATGCTTTAAAACAACATCAAACAAGATTGGCTGGTATTTTAGGTGTTTATGAAATCCCAAGTGAAGAAGCAGCATCTGCAATTGCAGATTCATATAATGATTTAATGGTTGATTTAAACAATTCAGATTCTGAAGCAGCATCGGCAGTAATGAAACAATTAGCTGAAAATCGATTATACGAAGAAGCCCTTGCAAGAGGTGAAGAAGTTTATTTACCATCAAATGGTTCATTCCCTGGTGGTGATATGATTAGAGTCGGTGGAACTGATGGTGAAGTTGAGACAGTATCATTAGTAAGTTGTAAGTTTGGTAAAGAAGGTAGAATCTATGGTTGTCCTGCAAATATGAAAGCAGTAACTCAATTACATCCCGATGAAACTAAACGAGATATATTCGGACAATATGTGGGTGAAAAAGGATTTACTATGATGGTTAAAGATGATTTAATTGCAGGTGAAACCAAAGAAGAAACTACTAAGAAAACACATGATTTAATAAAAAAATCATTAATGAATCAAAACCTTTCAGATGTATTTGAAGGTGATGAGTTAAATGAAATCGCAGACATATGTTCAGAATACTATTATAAATTAAATGAACTTAGAAATAAGTTAGAAATTGAATTAGGTAATGTATCTGCCGATACTTTCTGGGGTGAATACCAAAAAGAATTAAGTAAATTCAAAAAAGAATACGCTCAACGAATTCAAAAAATAGTAACTGCAGAAAAATTAGAAAAAATCGTTGGTAAAAACAATGTACCTAATTTCAAAACAAGAATGACACCCGATGTATTCTTAGCAGGTGTATTACTAACTGAAAATATTAGAAGTAGTGGTGGATATGGTCTTTCACATAATAAACAATATTATGATGAAAACAAAACACCGGTATCTAAAACTGATAAAGGTACGGATAATCCAGATGATTATTCATTAACGATTCGTAATGAAAGAACTGCCGGTAGAAATGGTGGTGGTATTCAAATGTCATTCACAGGTGATGGTGAAAGACCTAATGGTGAGATATTACCATTAGAATCGTAAAATAAGTCTTTCAATTTCCTTTTTTATACTTATTATAGAGAGTATAAAATTAGGAGAAAGAATGCAAACACAACTATTGTGTACCTTTACAACAAAGGATGAGTTACAAACTACATTAGAGCAAATAAAACAAACATATTACATTGTTTATAACTATATTTATGTCTTACAAAATAAGGCTAATTTAGAAGAGTTATATATAACGTATAATATAGATACCCAATATAAACCAACACATCCATTAAAGGATACTATTTTGGTTCATAGAAAAAAACAATCTAATACACTTTACACTATCAATGCTTTAAACGAATTGGTTAAAGAGGAAAATGGTGGTAAAGCAGATAAAGAGTTTATAATAGATTGGGATAAGTTCAAAAATACAATCATCGTTACAAATACCGAAGGAACGAAGAAAATTAGTACAAGAATTTTTGAAGTAATTGAATATTCTCAAAAATAAATTTGGTAGTTTCAGTTTTTTTTCGTATATTTGTATTCAATTAAATAATAAACAAAAACAAAAAACAAATGAAACAATTATTCGCAGTAGCAGTAATCGCTTTAATGATTACATCTTGTGGTTCAAAATCACAATCAGAAGTAGCATCAGATTCAACGGCAGTGGCAGTAGACACAGCAGCAGTTGCAACTGATTCATCAGCAGTAAAAGTAGATTCTGCAGAAGTAAAGTAAATTATAAAGGGTGGTAAGAAATTATCACCCTTTTATATTTGGTAGTATCAGATATATTTCGTATATTTGTAAAGTAAAAATAATAAAGGTTATATGTCAAAGAGCACAACACAAACTCCTCGTATCATTAAGCAGGAGAGTAAGAATAAGTTAGAACTTAATATCGCACCCAAAATCGAACAAAACGATGACGAGGTTGCATTCATCAAATACGATAATCCCAAACTCGTAGAAGAAATCGAAAAACAATATCCAGAAATGACTGATGAGTTTAAACGTATTATGTTTACTCAATATGAATTATTCTGTATGAAACAATCCAATTATGGACCAGGAAATATTGCAGTGGGTACATCTTTAGAAACTGCAGATGATAAGAAATTATCATTAACCGGTCTTTGGTTTAGAGTAAACGATAAAATCCAACGTTTGAAACAATTGGTAGTTTTAAACAAAGAAGATTTGGTTGGGGAATCATTAGAAGATACATTTCAAGACCTTTCAGTATATGGGATTATTGCCCAAATCGTTTCCAATGGAAAATGGGCAAAATAAATGATAAAATAGTTGGTAGTATCAACTATTTTTCGTATATTAGCATTATAAGATTAAAACATAAAACACATTTAAATGAAAGAAGTAATTCAAATGAAATCGCAAGAAGATGTAGCTTTGGCTGCAGATAAACTCAATAAAAAATTGAGTGCTAATCCATCTAAACTTTGGTTTGAACTTTTAACAAATTTTCCATCTGATGCTAAAAATATCACTTTTGATATTTTAAAAGATTCCATTAGAAAAGGATTTTATGTTAAAGTTTTTCAAGATGGTAGTGGTACTACGTTGAAGACCATTAACAAAAATAGACTTGATATTTCTCAAGTACAAAATTTAAACATTCAAGAAAAACAAAAAGATACTGGTTCTATTTATGGAAGTGGTATTAGTACCATTGGATTCTATTCGGAAGATTTAGTAATTAAAGTGAAAACATTAGACGATAAATCGTGGTCAGTTTGGAACACAGTAACTAATGAAGTTTCAACCGAAACAATCGATATTGAAAGTGGTGTTATATTTGAAATGTTTATTCCATTTCAACGAACATTCCCAACATATCGTAAGTATATTGAAACATTACGAGAAATTTTATCTATCTACGATGCTAGAAATATTTTAAATGGTAGAACTTATAAAATAAAAGTAGATGGTATGGATACTCCAACTGAAAATAAAATTTTAAGTGAAGTAATTCAACCAAATTTAATCGAATGGGTAGATATAACAGGTAAAGCACAAAACGGTCCGGATGTAGATAGATTGGAACTAGGTGGTAAAATGTTTGATTCTATCACTTTAGATGCTGTTGGTGTGGATGAGGAAGATAGAAAAATTACTTTAACAAATTTCAGAATGGGTAAGAGGAGTAATAATAAAAACTACCCAAATTACCTTTCAGATATTCCAATGTTAAATGTATATTACAAAGGTTCACAACAACTTGCTTTTACATTACCACTTCGTGGTAGTAGTGGATTAGTTTCATTGAATGGTGTGGTGTTAGAAGCTGATATTTCAAAAGATGAACTTCGCTATTTTTTCGAATCAACTGATAAATTTGTAGGCGTTACCTCAAGTTTAAAAGATGTGTTAGTAAAAGAATTGAGAAATTATTTACTATCACAATATCCAGATAATGATGTATTAGAACGAGCAATTCAAGAATGGTTTTATGATTTACTTGTATATGATGTAATTGGTGAATTTCCTTCCAACTCCGTTCGTGATAAGTATGATTTATCATTCTTAAATGATATGTCAACCGAAGATAGAGAAAACGTTGTTTTTATGGAATGGGATGATGCTGAAAGTAGATTGGATTTTAAAATTTTCTTAGTAAATGAAACCGATGGTGTTGTTACTCAAGATACACCGGTTTTAGTAATAGAAACAAAGCGAAAGGATTTCAATGTTAGTGACCGTAGACAAGCAGTTACTTATATGGCGAGTACATCTAAGTGTACTAGGATTATGGGTATTTCATTGGATATTGCTCAATCATCATTCGATGGATGGAGTAAATTAACAACCAAAGTATGTGGGTCTGGTCAAATGAGTTTTCAACCAAAATTTGATATGATTGATGTTGCTAAAATCGGATTTAACTCTTTCTTAAAAACATATCAAGATAGAGTTTTATTAAAACAAAAAACTCAATAAATAGTTAAAAATAATTTTACGAAAATCGGTAATTCGTATATTTATAAGTACACACCGCGAGTAGGAAAGACTCGTAAATAAAACCATAAAACAAATTAATTATTAAACTTAAAAGGCAAAAACAATGGCATTAGACATTAACGCAATTAGAGGTAGACTAAACAAACTACAAAACACACAAAAGAAAACGGATGCATTATGGAAACCAACTCCTGGTAAATCACAAGTCCGTATCGTACCTTACAAATTCAATAAAGACAATCCGTTCATTGAATTGTATTTTCACTACAACGTAAATAACAAAACTTATCTATCTCCGGCATCGTTCGGTAGACCTGACCCAATTGTTGAGTTTGCAGACAAACTTAAAAGAATGGGTGATAAGGAAGATTGGAAAGCAGCAAAGGCAATGGAGCCTAAGTTGAGAACCTTTGTTCCGGTAATCGTTCGCGGTCAAGAAAACGAAGGTGTTAAATTTTGGGGATTTGGTAAGACAGTTTATCAAGAAATCTTAGGGTACATCGCAGACCCCGATTATGGTGATATTACTGACCCGAATGCAGGTAGAGATTTGACAGTTGAATATATTTCAGCAGAAGATGCTGGAACTTCATATCCAACAACTACTCTTAGAGTAAAACCAAATCAAACACCATTAGCAGAAGGTGGGGATATTGCTAAATTCTTAGAGAATCAAACTGAAATTACTGAATTGTATCAGGAGTTATCTTACGCAGAATTAAAGAATGTGTTGGAAGGTTGGTTAAACCCATCAGCAACATCTGATGAAGATGAAACCGAAGCTTCAGTAGCAGGAGAAACATTATCTTCAGCAAAACCAACACCATCAGTATCGCATGATTTAGGTGGTTCAATCGAAACACCTGCACAATCAACACCAGAAGTTTCTAAGAAAACTGATGATGTAGCAGCAGCATTTGATGATTTATTCAACAACTAATTAAAACCATTTTATGGCAAAAAAAGAAGAATTGGATTTAGCCGATATCCTAGCGGGTGAGCTAAATAAACAATCAAAAGACCAAAAGGTAGCATTCTTTTTGGATGATGATTCGACCCCTACAAACGTTGAGGGATGGGTATCAACCGGATGTGCAATGCTAGATGTAGCGATTTCAAATCGTCCTTATGGTGGTTTGCCAGTTGGTAGAATTGTTGAGGTAACGGGATTAGAACAAAGTGGTAAATCATTACTATCAGCCCACTTACTTGCGGAAACGCAGAAACAAGGTGGAGTTGCAGTATTGATTGATACTGAAACAGCAGTAAGTAGAGAATTTTTAGAAGCAATCGGTGTGGATGTGAAAAAATTACTTTATGTATCTGCAGATTCAGTTGAACAAATCTTTGATTTTACTGAAACCATTATTGAGAAAGTTAGACAAACTGATAAAAATCGTTTGGTAACAATTGTAACCGATTCAGTTGCAGCCGCATCAACAAAAACGGAGTTGGCAGCTGATTATGGTAAAGATGGTTACGCAACCGATAAAGCAATCATCATTTCTAAGGCGATGAGAAAGATTACTAATATGATTGGTAGACAAAAAATCTTATTAGTATATACCAACCAATTAAGACAAAAGATGAACGCAATGCCGTTCGGTGACCCTTGGACAACAAGTGGTGGTAAGGCATTGGCATTCCACGCATCCGTAAGATTACGTTTGAAAGGAATGGGACAAATTAAATCTAAAATTGGTGGTAACGATAGAATTGTTGGAATGAAGGTTAGAGCACAAGTTGTAAAAAACCGAATGGGCCCACCATTGAGAGCAGCAGATTTTGATATCTTCTTTGATAGAGGTATTGATAACTATGGTTCGTGGTTGTCCGTAATGAAAGACAATAAAATCGTAAAACAAGCCGGTGCATGGTACGAATATACTGATACCGATACTGGTGAAATCATCAAATTCCAATCTAAGGATTTCATTCCTTTGATGACGGAAAGAGAGGAAGTTAGAGAACAAATTTATAAGAAGATTTGTGAATCTACAATTTTACAATATAAATCCGATGGTATTGACATGGAAGATTTAGAAATAGATACTTCAGGTCCTGGCATGGATGACTAAAAAGAAAGGCATTGAAAGCAATATACAAAAACATTTTAGAATCGGTAGAGAGTGAACACGTGAATAATTCTACTAAAACGAAAAATTCACGAGTTCTTATAATTGATGGATTAAATACATTTATTCGTTGTTGGTCATCTATTCCAACAATGAATGATGATGGAGACCACGTTGCGGGAGTAACAGGTGTCCTCAAATCAATAGGTTACGCAATTCGTCAAACTCAACCAACTCGTGTTATTGTAGTTTTTGATGGTAAGGGTGGTTCGGCTAATCGTAAAAAACGATTTAGTGGATATAAGGCAGATAGAGACCCTAACAAATTAAGAGTGAATCGTCAATATGCTGAAATGATGAACGTTGAAGATGAACGTGAATCGATGAAGAGACAATTCGTTTGGTTAGCAGAAATGTTACATCACCTACCAGTCACCACTATGATTTATGATGGTGTTGAAGCAGATGATGTTATGGCTTATATCGCCACTCAACTTCTTAAAGAGGATGAACAAGCGGTGGTAATGTCTACCGATAAGGATTTCCTACAATTGGTAAATGACAAAACCATCGTTTGGTCTCCTACTAAGAAGAAAATATACAACAAGAAAGCAATTAGAGAAGAATTTGGATTAGAATCCAAAAACCTATTATTATATCGTATCTTAGATGGTGATAAATCAGATAACATACCGGGAGTTAATGGGTGTGGAATTAAAACCCTTGTAAAGAGGTTTCCTGAACTGACTGAGGAGGTAGAATTATCAGTTGATGATTTACTACGTTTATGTGAAGAAAAGAAGGGTAAAATCAAAATATACGATGATATCTTATCTTCAAAAGACCAAATCTTAATGAACCACGAATTAATGCAATTGAAAGACCCTGATATTAGTGGTATTATTAAAATGCAAATATTGGATAAATTCAATGAACCAAACAATCCAATTAATAAATTAGATTTTATGAAGGTTTGTTTGAAATATAAAGTTGCAAATAGTTTCGGTGATTTAAATGATTGGTTAAAGGGAACGTTTGGGAATATTATTATTAAGTAACAATTTAAACATGGAGAAAAACTATGAAGTGTATTAAAGTAATCAAAGAAACAAAAGACAATAAGTTAGGAACTATTCGTAGAGTAGGTGATAGTGAAGCAGATACAAAGGTAAGTACAGGTGTATGGGCGTTCTGTCCTAAATCAGAATGGAAATCAGCAACAAGAGTTCAAAAAGTAGTAAAAGAGGATAAATAATGCAAGAGATAGACAACTTAGCGAAGTATGGGCAATCCTTTCAATCAAAAGTTGTATCTGCGTTATTAACTGATGAAAAATTCTTAGACCAAATATCTGAAATCGTTACTCCGAAATTTTTTGAATCGGATGCTAATAAGTGGATAGTAGGTGAGATTTTATCGTATCATAATGAGTACAAGAAAACTCCATCATTGGATGTTTTTAAGGTACGGATATCAAAATTAGAGAATAAGGGATTAGAAACTACAATTATAGAACAATTACGTCATGTCTATACACAAGTAGGTAATGTTGATTCCGATTATATCAAAAATGAATTTTCATCGTTTTGTAAAAACCAAAACCTAAAACAAGTAATCTTACAATCAGTAGATTTACTAAAAGCAGGTAACTTTGATAAAATCAAAGATTTGGTTGATAAAGCAATGAAAGTTGGTGTAGAGAATGATTTAGGTCACGATTACATTTTAGATTACGAAGACCGTGCAACTGATGTTAAGCGTGATACCGTCCCAACGGATTGGAAACCAATTACGGATTTAATGGATGGTGGATTAGGACCAGGTGAATTGGGAGTAGTAGTTGCACCATCTGGTGTTGGTAAGACTTGGATTTTAACAGCATTAGGTGCATCCGCTGTAAGGGCCGGATTGAGTGTAGTTCACTACACTATGGAATTATCTGAACATTATGTAGGTGCTAGATATGATACCGTCTTTACTCATATTCCTTCTGCTGATTTGAAAGATAAAAGAGAAGAAGTTAGACATAAAATTGGTGGATTAAAAGGTAAATTACTTATTAAATACTACCCACCAAAAGGTGTGACAGTTAAGAAATTACAACTACATATTGAGAAAATGATTGCAACTGGTAATAAACCTGATTTAATCATTGTAGATTATGCAGATTTGTTATTATCACATTCAAACAAAACTGATTCAACTTATGCTGAACAAGGTGGTGTTTACATCGATTTGAGAGGTATGGGTGGTGAATTAAGGATTCCTGTTTGGACTGCATCACAAACAAATCGTTCGGCTATTGATTCTGATGTAATTGAAGCTGATAAGATTGCAGATTCATATGCAAAAGTTATGAATGCGGATTTCATTATGAGTTGGAGTAGAAAATCAAAAGATAAATTGAATAATACTGCAAGAGCTCACGTTATGAAAAACCGATTCGGACCAGATGGAATTACATTCCCTTGTAAAATGGATACGAATACCGGATTCATCGAAGTTTATGATGCATCTTCATCAGATGGTATTATGGCTACAAAAGAATCTGCCAATGGTCAATTAGTTCAAAAACAACTTCTCCATAAGAAGTATGTAGAAAATATGGGATAAACTATGGAGTTGGATTATAGTGATAAAAAATTTATTATATCATCTGGATGTAGTTATGGTGGTATGGTTAGGTATATTATTAAATATCTAAACGATAATAATCTAAAAGATGATTTAATAAAAAGTGGTATCAAAAATATACAAAAATTTATGTTTGATTATTATGATGATAACTTAGTCATAATAAATTTAGATACTCCTGGACAATCATCTAATTATATAGCAGATTCAGTAATACGAACTATTAATGTTTTAAAAACAAAAGGTGTATCTACTGAAAATATTTATGTAAATGTAGAATGGACATTATCTACTAGAATATCATATATCCAACCACACAATTTATCAGATGAATATTTTAAGTTTTCATTTGAACATTGGTCTCCAAATATAAATTCTAATTTATCTAATATAGATGATATTAGAAAAGATTTATATGAAAGTATTAATATACAAATGGATTTTAATTATAATTTTGGTTTAACTAAAATAGATAATCAAATTCATGTACTTGCACATGGTGCAAAACATCATCATACTTCGTATCAATCTACTCATAACAAAGTAAATGAATTTAGTCAATATTTAAAAATAGCTGGTGAATTTTATGAAAAGTGTTCCGCTGAAATGCTAATCAATAATTATTTGAATGATATTTTACGATTACAATATTTTTTAAAATATCTAAAAATTGATTATGATTTTTATAATATGAATGCGTTTTTTTCGGGTTGGGTAACATCAAATGATATTATAACTCAAATGTATTACACTAAAGGTTTACCTTATACTTGGAAAATAGAAAATAATAGGGTATTGATACAAAAAAATACTAATTGGAATAATACAATTAGTAATAAGGATGATTTGGTAAATGTTTTACCTATGTTCCGTTCTAAAATATCTGAAATTGATTTTAAATATTGGTGGTTTTATGATAAAAATGGATATAGATATGGTGGTATTGATGAATATACGATAGATAATTTTGATTGGTATGGATATTCAGTTTATATTGAACCCACTCCTCAAAATCAAATACCTGCTTTTAATAATCATCCAAGTGAATGGGTTTATCTTATTTTAGCACCTGATGTTATGAGACATAATAAATTTATGACCATATCAAAAAAGTATCAAAGTTATATACTAAATAAAGTTAAAGAAGAAACCGAATTGCTAATAGATACTAATTATTTGGTAAATCCAATTATTAAAGAATGGAAAAATTGACTATTAAATTAAAAATAAATCTATTATAATAAAGAGTTTGAATTGGGTTAATATGGGATAATAAGAAAGTAAAAAAAATTATTAAAAATTCCATTCCGTTTTTCAATATATACAATAGTTATACTCACCAACAGGAAATTAAGTTGGTATATTGTATAACATTTTAAACTAAAAACATTTATGGCAAATTCACAAGAATTATTTGAGCAAATGAAAGATTTATTTACTCAATTTGAAGCAGAACACAACGGAACAACAAAAGCAGCAAAATCAAGAGCAAGAAAAGCAATTGGTGAATTAAAAAAATTAATTACTGAATATAGAAAACAATCAGTAGAAGAAACAAAATAAAAAAGTTACGAAAGATGAGCAAATTATTTACTGAAAGAATCCCTTTCAAACCTTTTGAATTTCCAGTTTACTATACCGAAGGTTGGTTAAAACAGGCACAGGCTTTTTGGTTACATACTGAAATTCCAATGCAAGGGGATATCAAAGATTGGAATGAAACACTTACTGAATCAGAAAAACATTTAGTGGGTAATATTCTTTTAGGATTTGCACAAACTGAATGTGCTGTTAGTGATTATTGGACTGGTATGGTTACCAAATGGTTTCCAAAACACGAAATAAAACAAATGGCAATGATGTTTGGTTCTCAAGAAACTATACATGCAACCGCATATTCGTATTTAAACGAAACATTAGGCTTAGATGACTTCTCTGCATTCTTGCACGAACCTGCAATTGCAGAGAAGTTTACTTTGCTAACTGAAACTACTGCAGATTGGACACCGAATGATTTGGATACAAATCCAACGGCAAGAAAAGAAGTAGCAAGAAGTTTAGCAATTTTCTCAGCATTTTCAGAAGGAGTATCGTTATACTCATCATTTGCAGTTCTTTACTCATTCCAAATGAGAAATAAATTAAAAGGAATTGGACAACAAATGAAATGGAGTGTTAGAGATGAATCACTTCATAGTAGAATGGGATGTCAATTATTCAAACATATGTGTGAAGAATTCCCAGAATTATTAGAAGAAGCTAAATCATCAATCTATGAAGCAGCAAAACTTATTATCGAATTAGAACATAAGTTTATCGATAAAATGTTTGAAAGAGGTGATTTGGAAAATCTTAAAAAAGAAGATTTAAAAAACTTTATTGTAAAAAGAGTTAATGAAAAATTAGCTGAATTAGGATATAACCCTTTCCCTGGTGGTGATGACCATTTTCCATTTGATGTAGATTCTGCATCTGAATTGGATTGGTTTTATCATTTGACTGGTGGTTTAACACATACTGATTTCTTCGCAATGAGACCTACTGACTATTCAAAAGCAGGAGAAGGTGAAGATTGGGGTGATATATTTTAAAAATTAGAAAAAAATTATGGCAAAAAATTACGCAGAAGACTTAGGTTGGGAATTGGGTGTGGATTTCCCAGAGTGGGGTAATACGGAGGTATATATCAAAACTATATCCAAAGGTTACTTACTTCCTGGTGAAACACCAAAAGATGCATATTGGAGAGTATCTACAAAAGTAGCACAGAGGTTGAATAAACCACAATTAGCATCGAAGTTTTTCGATTACATCTGGCGTGGTTGGTTATGTTTGGCAACACCTGTATTATCTAATACTGGTACTGATAGAGGATTACCTATATCTTGTTTCGGTATTGATGTAGCAGATTCCATTTTTGATATTGGTAACAAAAACTTAGAGTTGATGTTACTTGCAAAACATGGTGGTGGTGTTGGTATTGGTATAAATCAAATTCGACCTGCAGGTTCAACTATCACCGGTAACGGAACATCCGATGGTGTAGTTCCATTTGCAAAAATATACGATTCTACTATTCTTGCTACGAATCAAGGTTCGGTAAGAAGAGGAGCAGCATCAGTAAACTTAAACATCGAACACAAAGATTTTGAAGATTGGTTGGAGATTAGAGAACCGAAAGGTGATGTAAATCGTCAATGTTTAAATCTACATCAATGTGCGGTAGTAGGTGATAAGTTTATGAGAAAACTGCAAGATGGTGATGATGAGGCAAGAAGAAAATGGGGTAAACTTTTACAAAAACGTAAAGCAACAGGTGAACCTTATATTATGTTTAAGGGTAACGTAAACAAACAAAATCCATCAATGTATAAAAACAATGGATTGAAAGTGTTTATGACTAACATTTGTTCTGAAATCGTTTTACATACTGACGAATCACATTCATTTGTATGTTGTTTAAGTTCTTTAAACTTAGCAAAATATGATGAGTGGAAAGATACGGATTTAATCTACACTTCAACTTGGTTCTTAGATGGAGTTCTTTCAGAATTCATTCAAAAGGCTAAGAATATGAAAGGATTTGAAAACGCAATCCGTTCTGCTGAAAAAGGTAGAGCATTAGGATTAGGTGTATTAGGATGGCACACTTACCTACAACAAAGAGGTATTCCATTTGAAGGTATGACCGCTCAATTTGAAACTCGTAAGATTTTCTCTCAAATGAAAATCGAATCGGAACAAGCAAGTAGAGATATGGCATCTGAATATGGTGAACCATTATGGTGTAAAGATAGTGGATTCCGTAACACTCACCTAAGAGCAATCGCACCAACAGTTTCTAACTCTAAATTGAGTGGAGATGTTAGTTCTGGTATCGAGCCTTGGGCAGCAAACGTATTTACCGAACAAACTTCAAAAGGAACTTTTATTAGAAGAAATTCTGAATTAGAAAAAGTATTAAAGAAAGTTGGAATCAACACAAAAGAAACGTGGGATAAGATTCTTGCAGATGGTGGTTCAATACAAGATATTGCTGAATTAGATAATTGGTGTTTTGTAAATGGTAAAGTAATTTTATGTTCAGAGGTTGTAGCCGAAGATAGACATAAAACCTTTAATGTTAAGGATGTATTTAAGACATTCAAAGAAATCAATCAATTAGATTTAGTAAGACAAGCAGGAATTAGACAACAATATATTGACCAATCAGTTTCATTAAACTTAGCATTCCCTGCAATTGCAGAACCAAAATGGATTAATCAGGTAACATTAGAAGCTTGGAAACAAGGTGTGAAAACATTATACTATATGAGAACTGAATCCGTATTAAGAGGTGATATTGCAACAAAAGCAATGGACCCAGAATGTTTAAGTTGTGAAGGATAAACAAAAAGGAAAAAAGAAATGGTAACAGTTAAGAAATTTTCAGCAGCATGGTGTGGTCCTTGTAAAGCATTAGCACCAGTGATAAACGAAATTAAGGGTCAATTCCCAAGTGTGAATTTTATAGATTATGATGTTGATGTTGCATTCAATGAAGCAACACAATA